>ERZ1034763.16-NODE-16-length-100174-cov-6.914102_pt1 | contig 100174 bp, 83 predicted proteins | sample MGYA00520701_ERZ1034763 | MGnify/ENA primary metagenome ERZ1034763 (study PRJEB33766, sample SAMN09781707) | gut metagenome | biome: gut microbiome | host: Homo sapiens | place: Madagascar | study: EMG produced TPA metagenomics assembly of the PRJNA485056 data set...
AGTACAGGCACGGTACAGCGCACACAGGGCACAGGCTTGGGGCTGTTGGCTCACACGGAAGGGATGAGAGGCGTCTTATTACTTTACGCTGCGGGAAAATGTTGTGTTGACGAGTTTGTCGTAAGGTACGTCTTCTTTGAGTTCTCCAGAGGATTTGAGGATGTCTTTTAGAAGTGTGAAGGATTCCTCTGAGAAGAGTGTGTCAGTTTTCCATGTGTCCTGCTGTTTGTAGCGTTCTACGATAGATGTTATTGTAGCTGTGTCGTTCTCAGGGAACTGAGGGGCGATTATTTTAGCTATCTCTGCGCTTGTATGCGTATCTACATATTCAAGACCTTTCTGGATTGCGTTGGTGAAGGACTGGATTGTGCCGGCGTTCTTTTCGATATAGCTTTTCTTGGCACAATATGCTGTATATGGTACATATCCGCTGTCAACACCCATTGATGCGACAACATAACCTTTCTTTTCCTGCTCGATTGTTGTGGCGGTTGGCTCGAATTCGGCGGTGAAATCACCGAGACCAGAGGCAAATGCGGCAGCAGTAGAACCGAAATCTATGTTCTGTACGATTGTGACATCGTTCTTGGGGTCGATGTTGTTCTTCTTTAAGATATATTCAAGGAGCATCTGAGGCATTCCGCCAGCCCTGCCGCCGAGAATAGTCATTCCTTTGACATCTTCCCACTTAAAATCTTTGATGTCCTCACGGGCTACAAGGAAGTTGCCGGCGCGCTGTGTGAGCTGTGCGAAGTTGACTGCATAGTCACTTGAACCGCCAGCGTATACATAGATTGATGATTCTGAACCCATAAAGCCGATGTCGGCATCACCGCTTACGAGGGAAGTCATTACTTTGTCTGCGCCAAAACCTGTGACAAGGTTGATATCAAGCCCCTCATCTTTAAAATATCCATTTTCAATAGCAACATACTGGGGAGCATAGAATATAGAGTGTGCGACCTCGTTCAGTGTTATTTTCTTTAATTGCCCATCGTTGTTGTCAGATGTATTGCCGCCAGAGCATCCAAAACATGTGACTGCCATCACGCACGTAAGAAGCAGTGATGATATTTTTTTGATGGGCAGAATTCTGCCTATAGAGTGTTTCATAGAAACTCCTTAAAAAGTCTTTTTGATATAATATGTTGAATTAGTTACATGTGTGTATGCAAAATAACAAGAAAACAGTTTATTGCGAAAAATTAAAACAATTAACTGTAAAATATATTACAAATGATGTTTTATTTTTTGATTATTTTGTGATACAATTAACAAATAAAATGGAGATGCAAAAGCACAGGAGGATAAGTCTTATGTTTAAAAGAAAAAAAACAAAGGATGCAGTATCCGCTAATGATATGGCTCTACTGATGGAGCAGATGAACAGGGTTATAGCAGGTGATTATACGGATGTTGATGTGTCAGCATTTCAGGATCCTGCGTGTGCAGATAAGTTAAATGAGCTTATTCATGCATTTAAAAAAGCTAACAATAATTTCGTTATGAGGCTTAATGAGGCTATGGAGTCCATAGGCGATAATTCGTATGTCAAGAATACAATGGATCAGGTCCAGTCGCAGACAGAATCGATATCAGAGATGGAGAAGGCGAGTCAGGGACTGGCTGATTCCATTAATGGAATATCATCATCAATGGATGATATACGTGACAGCACACATGAGATGCTTGCGGCGGTACAGAACAGTACTGCTAACATGAATGAGAGTATAAGAGTGGTTAATGAATCATCAGAGAATATTAATGTTATCAATACACAGGTTCATGCATTTAAGGAAAAGATAGATAAAATCAGTGAGATTGTGGATATTGTTAAGAAGGTTGCAAGTCAGAGTAATCTCCTTGCACTTAATGCTTCAATTGAGGCGGCAAGGGCTGGAGAGGCTGGAAAGGGATTTGCGGTTGTTGCAGATCAGGTAAGACAGCTTTCAAGCAATACTGCCGAATCTGCTGAGGATATTGTGCGATATGTCCATGAGCTGCAGAATGATATTGATGCACTTGCAATATCTATGAATGAGACAACAGCCAAGCTTTCAGAGGGCAATGAGAAGGTTGAGTCATCACTTGGTGATGTCGAGGTTATGGCTAAGCAGATGGAAGCTGTCAAGAACAAGGTTGATGAAGTATTTAATGATATAGACAATCAGACATCACTCACACATGCATTTAACACAGAGGTTGCCAATATTGCAGAGAGTTATGATGAATTGTCAAAATGCTGTATTGCACAGGGAACTCATGTATACAAGATTGGACGTTATATTGATACGACAAGAAGTGATATGGTCAGAGGTTTTGCGGAGGTTACTCTTCAGGACTGGTTAAGAATCTATGAGATAGACCATTTCATACTTATGTGGAGAGTTTACAATAACGTTATGGATTTCGAGCATCTTAAACTTACACAGCTCAATAATGCTACAAGCTGTAAGCTTGGTAAGTGGATTGCAGCCCAGACTGACCCTGCCATAACAGGAAGCCCAGAATTCAAGAATGTTGTCAGTGCCCATAACAATGTCCATAAGTGGGCATGTGAATCTTGGAAGGCAAAAGAAGATGGCAACGTACAGCTTGCCATGGATAACTTTAATAAGACTTACGATGCATTCTTTGTTTACCAGAAGGCAATCAGAGAGCTTCAGAGCTTCTTTGCTTCACGAGGCCAGGCAGAAAAAACTGAAATAGTTGTATTCCGCAATTAATTTGTGTATACTAATGCGTGTGCATTTGTATAATCGTTAAGACTATTATATAGAAATAATAGGCTGCTATAGGCGTTATCTATATAGATGCGTATATAGCAGCTTATATTGTTTGGATGGAGGATAGTTATGGAGAAACCTGTTTACGTAATCGGACATAAGAACCCAGACTCGGATTCAGTGTGTTCTGCTATATGCTATGCGAGATTAAAGACACTTATAACAGGGAAAACTTATATACCTAAGAGAGCAGGCCATATTAATGAAGAGACACATTATGTATTAGAGCGGTGGGGCGTTGAATCACCAGAATACATCAAAGATGTGCGTCCACAGGTATCAGATGTTGATATACATGTTGTTGACGGAGTTGACAGAAGCATATCTATCAAAGAAGCGTGGAAGCTTATGAAAGAAAGCAACACAGTAACGCTTCCGATATTAGAAGATGGTCAGCTTAATGGTATTATATCTATAGGTGATATTACCAAGTCATATTTTGAGATATATGACAGCTCTATACTTGCAAAAGCTAAGACTAAGTTTACGAATATTGTTGATACACTGGAGGGAAGAGTTGTCACAGGAGATACGTCACAGATAGTTGACAGTGGCAAAGTACTCATAGCGACAGCTAATCCTGATATGATGGAGAATTTTATTGACGAGGGCGACATAGTCATTCTTGGTAACAGGTATGAAGCACAGTTATGTGCCATAGAGATGAATGCAAGGTGCATAATAATCTGTGACGGAGCAGAGGTGTCTAAGACGATAACCAAGCTTGCACAGGAACATGGCTGTGCGATTATTATTACAAAGTATGATACATATACAGTGGCAAGACTTATTAACCAGAGTATGCCGATAAGCTTTTATATGACTCCTAAGGAGAAGATAATCCAGTTCAAGACAACAGATTTTGTCGAGGATATAAGAGAGATAATGGCAAAGCACAGATTCAGGGATTTCCCAATCCTTGATACAGATGGCAGATATATAGGAATGATTTCAAGAAGAAATCTTATCATGCATGGCAAAAAGAAGCTTATCTTAGTTGACCATAATGAGAAAATTCAGGCAGTTGGCGGTGTTGAGACAGCAGATATATTAGAGATTATCGACCATCACAGAATAGGTTCGATAGAGACAATGTCGCCGGTATATTTCCGCAATCAGCCATTAGGGTGTACTGCGACTATTATATATCAGATGTACAATGAGAGTGGTCTTGTTCCGGAGAAGAAGATTGCAGCATTGTTGTGTTCAGCTATTATATCAGATACACTGATTCTTAAATCGCCTACATGTACACAGATGGATATTGATGCATGTACCAAGCTTGCAGAGCTTGCGGGTATTGATATAGACGAGTATGGCAGGGAGATGTTCAAAGCTGGAAGCAACCTTTCAAGCAAGACATCGAAAGAATTATTTGAGAGAGATTTCAAGAGATTCTCAGTCAATGATATCAATATAGGTATCGGACAGGTAAACTGCATGGAATCAGATGAAGCAGACAACTTAAAAGAGCGCATGATTGATTATATTGCAGACTCGTGTCATGAATATGGACTTAATATGACATTTTTTATGATAACAAATGTCCTTGATGAGTCATCATATGTGGTCTGTTCAGGCAATAATGCCGTAGGCACCATAAGCAGGGCCTTCAATGTCGAGGCACAGGATAACACTGTGTTCCTGAAAGGGGTTGTATCAAGAAAGAAGCAGATACTTCCTACTATAATGGAGACATTGCAGGGTTAATTGTATTGAACAAATAAATATCCGGTCATATACCGGGAATGGAGTAGAGATGAAGAAACTTAGAAAAGACGAGTTATGCTGGTGTAAGAGTGGCAAGCCATATGGTGAGTGCCACATGGAGTTTGACAAAAAGATTGATATGTATAAGAAGAAGTTCCACACAGTCCCACCCAGAAGCATTATCAAGAATGAGGAACAGCTTGCAGGAATGAGAGAAAGTGCCAAGATTAATGTGGCAGTACTTGACTATGTTGCAGAGCATATCAAAGCAGGCATAACAACTGAAGAGATAGACAGAATGGTATATGAGAAGACAACAGCTATGGGAGGAATACCAGCCCCTCTTAATTATGAGGGATTCCCTAAGTCAGTTTGTACATCAATTAATGACCAGGTTTGCCATGGAATACCATCAAGCAATGTGGAGATAATAGACGGAGATATAATTAATGTTGACTGCTCTACAATTCTTAATGGATATTTTTCAGATTCATCAAGAATGTTCTGCATAGGCAATGTGCCACCAGAGAACAAAAAGCTTGTAGATGTGGCAAAAGAGTGCGTACAGTTGGGACTTGAGCAGGTTAAGCCTTGGGGACATCTTGGAGATGTTGCGGCAGCTATCAATGACCATGCAAGAAAGAATGGATACTCAGTTGTAAGACAGGTTGGCGGACATGGAATCGGACTTGAATTCCATGAGACACCATTTGTAAGCTATGTAATCAAAAAAGGAACTGGAATGGTAATGGCTCCGGGCATGGTATTCACAATTGAACCTATGATTAATATGGGAAGCGATGAAATCTATATAGATGATACCAACGACTGGACAATCTACACAGAGGATGAGCTTCCAAGTGCGCAGTGGGAAATCATGGTGCATGTGACAGATACAGGATATGAGGTAATGAGCTGGTAGGACAATGATTACCGGATGTATATTTTATAAGGAGCAGATATGGTTGCAGTTGAACAGATAATCAAAGTTAAAGCGCCTAAACAGTCTATTCTGTTTAAGGTTATTATGATACTTGCATGTATTCTTGCAGTGACTACAATTCCATCGACTAAGACGATGGGACTTCTACTGTTTGTCATACTTGTGATATTCACAGTATTTGTATTCAGATATTACAAGGCAGAGTATGAATATTCTCTTATAGATGGAGAATTGACAGTTGAGAGAATTATGGCAAGGACATCAAGAAAAAGATGTGGTGTGTACGCAATTAACAAGGCTACACTTGTAGCTAAGCCAGACTGTCAGGATGCGCTCCGCCTTGAGCATATGGACTACAGGACTAACAGCTATACAAGAGGTGAAGCTGATACATCAGGTGTTGTTGTCATATATACTTACAATGATAATAACGAGATGGAGAGATTATATATAGAGCCAGATGAGAAGATGCTTGAAGCTATAAGTGAGTGTGTTGGAAGAGGCGTATTTAAAATTGAAAAGTAATTGACAAATATATTTTTAAATGATATATTCAATGTTAACATTTTTTCGATTTAAAGATAGAATACACAATTTAAGAAAGAGAGGATTAAAGTTACAATGGGTAAAATTATTGGTGAAGGAATTACATTTGATGACGTACTTTTAGTGCCACAATATTCAGAGGTTACACCTAATATGATTGATCTTTCAACTAACCTTACACAGAAGATCAAACTTAACATTCCTTTGATGAGTGCAGGTATGGATACTGTAACAGAGCACAGAATGGCTATCGCAATGGCTAGACAGGGTGGTATCGGTATTATCCATAAGAATATGTCAATTGAGGCACAGGCTGATGAGGTTGACAAGGTTAAGCGTTCAGAGAATGGCGTTATCACTGACCCATTTTATCTTCATCCAGAGAATACATTACAGGATGCCAATGACCTTATGGCTAAGTTCCGTATATCAGGTGTTCCAATAACAGATGATAACGGTAAGCTTGTTGGTATCATTACTAACAGAGACCTCAAGTTTGAGGAGGATTTCAGAAGACCAATAAGTGAGTGCATGACAAGCCAGAATCTTATCACAGCACCAGTTGGTATTACACTTGACGAGGCTAAGAAGATATTAGCAAAGGGAAGAATCGAGAAGCTTCCTATCGTTGATGATGAGTTCAAGTTAAAGGGACTTATTACAATCAAGGATATCGAGAAGTCTATCAAGTACCCAGCTTCAGCACATGATTCACAGGGAAGACTTCTTGCAGGTGCTGCTGTAGGTATAACATCTAATGTTATGGACAGAGTAGAGGCACTTGTTAATGCCAAGGTTGACTGTATCGTTATCGATTCAGCTCATGGACATTCTAAGAATATTATTACAACTCTTAAGGAGATTAAGAGTGCATATCCAGAACTTCAGGTAATCGCTGGTAACGTAGCTACAGGAGCTGCTGCCAAGGCATTATGCGAGGCTGGTGTAGATGCTGTTAAGGTTGGTATCGGACCTGGTTCAATCTGTACAACAAGAGTTGTTGCTGGTATCGGTGTTCCACAGGTTACAGCAGTTATGGATGCATATGAAGAGGCGAAGAAGTTCGGCGTTCCAATTATCGCTGATGGTGGTATCAAGTTCTCAGGCGATATCGTTAAGGCTATTGCAGCCGGAGGAAGCGTATGTATGCTTGGAAGCCTTCTTGCAGGATGTGATGAGGCACCTGGTACATTTGAATTATTCCAGGGAAGAAAATACAAAGTATATAGAGGAATGGGTTCTATCGCAGCTATGGAGAACGGAAGCAAGGATAGATATTTCCAGACAGATGCTAAGAAGCTTGTTCCAGAGGGCGTTGAAGGACGTGTTGCATATAAGGGACTTGTTGAAGATACAATATTCCAGCTTATGGGCGGTCTCCGTTCAGGAATGGGATATTGTGGTGCACCTACAATTCCAGTACTTCAGGAGACAGGCCAGTTTATTAAGATGTCTTCAGCTGCTTTAAGAGAGAGCCATCCACATGATATTCATATTACAAAAGAGGCTCCTAACTACAGCGTAGAGCAGAACTAATAATTAATTACAGACATCTTCATGTTATCATGAGGATGTCTGTTTTTTCTTGCACTTAATTTGTTAATAGGTTATACTTTAGTTAAATGTTTAGATAGTGGGAGTGATAAGGTATGAAGGATACAATGCTCGGTAGTTATATAGCGAAGACCCACAGCACAACTGGCTTTATGGAGCATGAGCTCAGCGCAATCAAAAGTGGGGATATGGATACAATTGCGTCGACCTTTATAGATTTAAAGAATGATACATATATGATGCAGTTAAAGAGTGTTCTTAAGAGCTTTAAGTTCTATATGAAGGATAATATTTCACTTGAGGACATAAGAAGTGTCAAAGACACACCAGAGAAGTATATTGGCTGTCAGATAATGGACGGCGATGAGGACGTATTTTTTGGGATAGGCGGGGATGATGATGCCCTGCGCAAGGTGGCGTCTATGTTTGCAAGATGTGATTTCACACAGTTTGATGAAGATGCATATGATGCAGTGTGTGAGCTTATTAACTGTACTAATGGCATGTTTGCTGTACAGCTTGATGAGAATGATGTCAAATGTGAATTAAGACCACCAGTATTTTATAGTGATGTCTCAGTTAAGAGCGATCACTCATTTTATGTTTTAGATTTTAAGCTGGATGATAAGAAGTTTAATGCTGTGATGGCAGTTGAAGATATAGTGAATATTGAAAGGTAAGGAGAAGACAATGGCTAAGATATTAATTGTTGATGATTCTAAAACTTCAAGAAGATTTTTAAGAGATATGCTGGAAGATGCCGGTCATGAGATAGTAGGAGAAGCTGTCAATGGTCAGGAAGGTATTGACAAGTATTTCACATTAAAGCCGGACATAGTTACTATGGATATCACTATGCCGGGAAAAGATGGAATTACTGCTGTATCTGATATAATAGAGAAAGACCCTGATGCCAAGGTTATCATGGTAACAGCGGCAGGACAGAAGTCTAATATGGTTGAGGCATTAAAGCGCGGTGCTGCTGATTTTATACAGAAGCCATTTGATGAGAGCGTAATTATAGAAGTGGTTAAAAAGGTGTTGGAAGAATGAGCAATTACAGATTGACACTGCAATATGACGGAGGCAGATATGATGGCTGGCAGCGTATGGGAAAAGACGAGTCGGACAATACAATATATGCCAGGATTGCAGAAGTTTTAAGAAAGATGACAGGTGCCGAACCTGAGATAAACTGCGGCTGTAGAACAGAGAAGGGTGTCCATGCATATGGACAGGTAATCAATGTTAAGATAAATGATAATCCGGCTCCTATTGAGCTTAAGAATTATCTTAACAGATATCTTCCAAGGGATATAGCGGTTCTTGTCTGTGATAATGCAGATGACAGATTTCATGCATCACTCAATGCAAAGTCTGTAACATATGTGTACAGATTAGATGTTGGCAATATTGCTGATGTATTCCAGAGAAAGTATACATATCATACATTTGATATGCCAGATATTGATGCCATGAGAAAAGCGGCAGAATATTTTAAGGGCAGTCATGATTTTAAGAATTTTACAACAGCCAAGAGAAGCAAGAGTACAGTTAAGAATGTTACAGACATAAGTATCGACAGACATGATGATAATATAGTGACAATCAGTATAACTGCTAATGATTTTATGCATAATATGGCGAGACTTATGGTTGGAATGCTGCTTGATGTGGCAGGAGGACTTAAAAAGCCAGAGAGCGTAAGGGATGCGCTTGAAGGAAAAGATGTAACTATGTCGTTCCCAGCGGAGGCATGCGGACTTTTCCTTGAGAAGGTTAATTATTAGAGAATGAGTGAATGGAGAGACAGATGAAAACTGTTATAGAAGAGATAGAGCAGATAGTTAAGGCAGCGTTTGAGGAGAGCGGATATGATGGAAGCTATGCCAGAATATCAGTGTCAAACAGACCTGACCTTTGTGAGTATCAGTGTAACGGTGCTATGGCAGCAGCCAAGAAGTATGGCAAAGCACCATTTATGATAGCTGATGATGTGGTTGGCAAGCTTGCTGGTAATACAGTATTTAAGAGTATTGAGAGCGTTAAGCCGGGATTTATCAATATAATTCTTTCAGAAGATTTTATGAGTGATTATCTTAATAAGATGGCTGGTGAGGATAAATTTGGATATGTTCCATCTGTGACAGATAAGACTGTTATCGTTGACTACGGTGGAGCTAATGCGGCTAAACCTTTACATGTAGGACATCTTCGTTCTGCTGTAATCGGTGAGAGTGTCAAGAGAATCCAGAGATTTGCTGGTAATAAGGTTATTGGTGATGTTCATCTTGGAGACTGGGGTCTTCAGATGGGCCTTATCATAGAAGAGTTAAGAGACAGAAAGCCGGAGCTTCCATATTTTGATGAGAATTTCACAGGAGAATATCCTGCAGAAGCTCCATTTACTATATCAGAGCTTGAGGAGATTTATCCTGCTGCAAGTGCTAAGTCAAAGGAGAACGCAGAGTTTCTGGAGAGAGCACACAATGCAACATTAAAGCTCCAGAGTGGAGACAGGGCATGTACTGCTATATGGAATCATATAATGGCGGTATCCAAGGCGGATTTAAAGAAGAATTATGACAATCTTAATGTGTCATTTGATTTATGGAAGGGTGAGAGCGACGCACAGCCTTATATCCCAGAGATGATTCAGGATATGATAGACAAAGGCCTTGCATATGAGAGCCAGGGCGCAACAGTTGTTGATATTCAGGAGGAGACAGATACTAAAGAGCTTCCACCTTGTATCATAAGAAAGTCAGATGGAGCGGCATTATATGCGACATCAGACCTTGCAACACTTGTTGAGAGAGAGAAGGATTTCCATCCAGACAGATATATCTATCTTGCAGATAAGAGACAGGAGCTTCATTTTACACAGGTTTTCAGAGTTGCCAAGAAGGCTGGCATAGTTAAGCCAGATGCAGATCTTACATTCCTTGGATTTGGTACAATGAATGGCAAGGATGGCAAGCCATTCAAGACACGTTCTGGTGGAGTTATGAGACTTGAGAGCCTTATATCTGATATACAGGATGCAGTTCTTGCCAAGATGAATGAGAATTCAGAGAAGAAGGGCCAGACAGATATAGATAAGGATGAGGCAGAGGCTACAGCTAAGATAGTCGGACTTGCCGCATTAAAGTATGGTGATTTATCTAATCAGGCATCTAAGGATTATGTATTTGATATAGACAGATTTTCTTCATTTGAAGGTAACACAGGTCCATATATTTTATACACAATTGTAAGAATTAAATCTATTCTTGCAAAATACAAAGCTTCATCAGGAGATATGAATGGGCTTACACTAAAGCTTTCACCTTCTGACAGTGAGAAGAATCTTGCACTTGCGCTTGTTAAGTTCCAGGAAGTTGTCAACAGTGCATATATTGAGAATGCGCCACATAAGATATGTCAGTATATATATGATGTGTCTAATGCATTTAACGGATTCTATCATGATACTAAGATACTTTCAGAGACAGATGAAGATAAGAAGAAGGGATACATAGCACTTATAAGTCTTGCTAAGGATATTCTTCTTACATGTATAGACCTTCTTGGAATAGAGTGTCCTGAGAGAATGTAGATTGTGAAAGGTAATGGATTATGAAATTAATTAGTTTTGCGATTCCATGCTACAACTCAGCAGCATATATGAGAAAATGCATAGAATCAATTCTTCCCGGTGGGGATGATGTTGAGATAATTATCGTTGATGATGGCTCGACTAAAGATAATACATTAGAGATTGCAAGAGAGTATGAGGCTAAGTATCCATCTATAGTCAAGGCTGTACATCAGGAGAATGGCGGACATGGACAGGCAGTTAACACAGGTATTTCATATGCTACAGGAAGATATTTTAAGGTTGTCGACAGTGATGACTGGGTTGATGAGAAGAGCTATAAGAGAATATTAAAGACTTTGAAGAATCTTTCTGACGATAATGTGCCAGATATGGTTGTTGCTAACTATGTGTATGACAAGGTTGGTGCTAAGAGAAAGAAAGTTATCCATTATGATAATGTATTCCCTATAGAGAAGATGTTTTCATGGGATGAGATAGGCAAATTCAAGGTTGACCAGTATATTCTCATGCATTCTGTAATATACAGGACACAGCTTTTAAAGGATTGTGGATTAAAGCTTCCTATGCATACATTCTATGTGGACAACATATTTGTATTTGAACCATTGCCAGAGGTTAAGAAGATATATTATATCAACACCAACTTCTACAGATACTTCATAGGACGTGAAGACCAGTCTGTCAATGAAAAGGTCATGATAGGAAGAATTGACCAGCAGATTGCGGTTACTAAGAGAATGATTGATTTCTATCTTGACAGTGATATCAAGTCTGTCAGATGCAGAAAGTACATGATTAATTATCTTAAAATCATGATGGAGGTATCATCTATATTCCTCATAATCAGTGGAACTAAGGAAAACCTTGCCAAGAAAAAGGAACTCTGGAATTATGTTAAGGTAAGAGATTCCAAGCTCTACAGCCAGTTAAGATACAGTCTTCTTGGAAGTACTGTTAATATTCCGGGCAGGGGCGGAAGAGCCATATCCAAGTATGGATATAAAGTCATGAATAAGCTTATCGGATTTAACTAAGATTAATTAAATCAGCCAGCCGTGTGTTTAACATTACACCCGGCTGGCTGATTAATTTTATTATTGGGTTTAACCTAATCTGATAATATGATGTTGGGGTCAAAAGGTCAAAAAACCTCTTGCAAGCAAGCTTGCATCGGCTTTCTGACCTTTTGACCCTGGTATCATAATATTAATCAGATTAGATGCTGCCTGATTAAAATGTTATCTTACAGTGGTTTTGGTTGACATGTGATTTGATAAATTCAGGGGCAGCTTTCTGCTGTTCCTCCGACATATCTGCAATTCTAAGCATCACAATCATCTTAGAACCATCAAAGAACATATAATATCCAAATTTGCAATAGATAGTTGTAAATGAATCCCATGTGTATGTTGTCACTATGTCATGGTCAGGGATATCTGCAAGGATTCCACTATCCATAAGAGTGATGATGCAGGGTGCATCTTCCGATGGGTTTCTGTGCTTTAGGTGATATTTGACTGCATTGTTAAACTGGAATGCAAATATATATATCGGGTATGCAAAACATGCTGCATATATTACACCGAGATAGATGTTGAAAAGCTTTGCACACATCATGGCGATTGCTATAGCTGCTGGTATAAGGGAAAGAATTGTCTCAACCGGATTACGTATAAATCTGTTCCAGAATACTATTTTCTTGTATTCATCGCCGGCGGCTTTAAGTTTTGTGTTGTATTTAATTGTATCCATATAAAATCCTCGATAAATTTAGTGTCGCTAAAATGAATGATACCATTTTTATTAATTTAACACAAGGGTTTGCAAAGCATGTAAAATAGGATATAATATTTCTATAGATTAATGTTAGGGGAGAAGTATACCTTGGAGAGCGAAATTCGTAAAGAAGAAATACTTAATAAGATAGTTCACAAGCTTGAAGCTGAGGGAACTTTTATGGAAGTTGTTGAAGGAATCATTGATGATGTTGAGGAGATTCTTTCAACCTCGCACGCTGCTATTATGCAGATAAGTGCAGATAACAAATGGATTGACACAGTCATATCATATGTTGGCAAAGATGATAAGCCAATGAGCATCACAACATTTGCCATGGACAAGTTTGCTATTGCAGGAGACAAGCTTATAGCCTGCTATTCAGATAGCTGTACATCAGCACAGGGATATATAATGGATTTATGCGGAGCCCAGACAGCAGTCACAGTTCCTTTGTATATCAATAACGTATGTGCTATGTATTTTGCTGTATTTGATACACATTCATGCATTCATTATGATGATGAGATGTTAAAGTACATAGAAGAGATAGCTAATGTTATCCAGACGATAGCACAGAAGAAGGTTACAAGGAATTCAATACTGTCTTCATATGAAGTGCTTCGTGAGATATTAAGCAGCATAGGTTCTGGAATTATGGTATTCAACAGAACAGATGGAAGCATTCTTTTTGAGAATGATGTTGCCATGAAGACAGACGAGATAAGACGTACAATTCAGGAGGGCGTGGACGATTATATGAACATGCCTGATGAAGAGAAGAAGGACAGAAGACCTAGAGAATATTATGATCCGATGTCTGGATTATGGTTCGAGATTAAGTTTTCAGACCTTACATGGATTGACGGCAGTCCTGTTATAGTATGTACAGCCGTTGATACAACACAGAAGAAGAAGAACCAGCAGAAGATTGAATATCAGGCTAACAACGATTTCCTTACAGGTCTCTACAACAGAATGAAATGTGAGGCTGACCTTAGAAGAGTTATCAAGGATGCAGAGAATACTGATACCAAGGGTGCAGTTATGTTTATTGACCTTGATGACTTTAAGCATATCAATGACGGATTAGGACACCAGTATGGAGATGTCCTTTTACAGCAGATAGCGGCAGGATTACAGGGTATCGGAGGTCTGCGTGGCAACTGCTACAGAATGGGCGGCGATGAATTTCTTGTAATAGTCAAGCCTGATAAATATGGTGATATAGACAGAATTGTGAAGAATATATTATCAATGTTTAATAAACCTTGGTATCTTATGGGGACAGAGTATTTCTGTACAATGAGTATGGGTATTGCAACATTCCCTGACAACAGCAATGATGTCCATGACATAATCAAGATGGCAGATGTAGCCATGTATGAGAGTAAGAAGAGCGGCAAGAACTGCTATAACTACTATGATGCTGATAAGAAGACTAATACAGCCAAGCAGCTTGACATAGAGAACAATATGCGTCAGGCAGTTGCATCACAGATACAGGAGTTCGTTGTATTCTATCAGCCAGTTGTTGACAGCTTTACAAGACAGTGTGTATCATGTGAAGCTCTTGTAAGATGGAACAGCAAGGCACTTGGTTTCATGGGTCCTGGAGATTTCATTCCATTGGCTGAGTATCTTGGACTTATCACAGACATCGGTGACTATATACTTGAGGAAGCATGCAGACAGTGCAAGGAATGGAATGATGCAGGATTCCCTGATTTCCATGTTAATGTTAATCTTTCTGTTGTACAGCTTTTACAGAAGAATGTGGCAGAGAATATTAACAATATAATCAGAAAGAGTGGAGTTAACCCGGCTAATATCGTGCTTGAGATAACAGAGTCATTCGCTATTAATGATATGGACAGAGTGCTTAATATTATCAATGGATTAAAGACATTAGGCCCAAGAATAGCTCTTGATGATTTTGGTACAGGTTACTCATCACTTAATTACATCAAGCAGCTTCCACTCAATATAATCAAGGTTGATAAGACATTTATAGATGATATCGTTGAGGATGACTATGCACAGGCATTTGTTAAGCTTATTGTTGACTTATCAAAGACAATAGGAACACAGATTGTTGTAGAGGGTGTAGAGCAGCCAGAGCAGTATACATTGTTAAGAGACCTTGGAGCTGATTATATTCAGGGATATCTGTTCGGAAGACCAGTTCCAGCAGGTGAGTTTGAGAAGAAATATCTTGGCAGAGATTTAGGCTAAATATAAAGACAAGGAGATAGTGCTATGAAGACATTAGTTAGAGGTGGAAGAGTAATTGATCCAGCAAGCGGTACAGATGCAGTACGTGATGTGCTCTATGAGGATGGAGTCATTCTTAAAGTTGAGGAAGATATAACTGATGCTGTTGACAATGAGATTGATGCGACAGGCTGTTATGTGTGCCCAGGTCTTATTGACCTCCATGTTCATCTTAGAGAACCAGGATTTGAGCATAAGGAGACTATAAGAACAGGAGCAAGGGCAGCAGCAAGAGGCGGATTTACAACAATCTGCTGTATGCCTAATACTAAGCCAGTTGTAGACTGTACTGATATGGTTGACTATATTGTCAACAAGGCAAAGGATGTTACAGATATTAATATTCTTCCAATAGCAGCTATCACTGCTAATCAGGAAGGCGAGTATATAACAGATTTTGAGCAGTTAAAGAAGCATGGAGCAATAGCAGTAAGTGAGGATGGCAAGTCTGTTATGAATGCCAGAGTTGCAAGACAGGCTATGAGACTTGCAGCTAATGTTGATATTCCGGTATTTGCACACTGCGAGGATAAGAACCTTGTTGCAAGGGGCGTTATGAATGCAGGTGAGCGTGCCAAGGAGCTTGGCTTATATGGAATCATGAATGCTGTAGAAGATGTTATTGTAGCAAGAGATATACTTCTTGCCAAGAATACAGGCGCAAGATTACACCTCTGCCACTGTTCAACCAAGGACAGTGTTGCAATGGTTGCACAGGCAAAGAAGGAAGGTCTTCCAGTGACAGCAGAGGTAACACCTCACCACTTTACACTGACAGAAGAAGCAATCACATGTGATGATGCTAATTATAAGATGAATCCACCTCTCCGTAAACAGGAGGATGTTGATGCTCTTATCAAAGGTCTTGCAGATGGAACAATGGACTGTATATCAACAGACCATGCGCCTCATCATGTTACAGAGAAAGAGAGACCATTTGCAGATGCACCATTCGGAATAACAGGTCTTGAGACATCAGTAAGCCTTACTATGACTGAACTTGTCAATAAGGGAATAATCACTCCTATGAAGATGGTTGAGCTTATGAGCTACAATCCAGCACAGATTATTCATTCTGACAAGGGAACACTTCTTCCGGGAAGAGCAGCAGATATCACAATAATTAATCCAGATGATGAGTATGTGATTGACAGCACTAAGTTTGCTTCACTTGGTAAGAACACACCATTTAATGGCAAGCAGGTAAAGGGAAGAGTTGTGTACACTATCGCTGGCGGCAAGACAGTTTACTCATACAGACCAGGTTTTGAGTGCATAGTTGATAAGGATGTTCCTAAATTATAATAAGCATTAATTAATAAGCATTAATAAGGAGATAGATATGATAAACAAGTTAGTTGACAAGATTAAGAAGATGAATGCACCAGTTGTTGTTGGACTTGACCCAATGATGAAGTTCGTGCCAGAGCATGTCAAGAAGGCTGCATTTGCTGAATATGGCGAGACACTTGAGGGTGCTGCAGAAGCTATATGGCAGTTTAACAAGGCGATTGTAGATAACATATATGATATAGTTCCTGCTGTTAAGCCACAGGTAGCCATGTATGAGCAGTTTGGTGTTCCGGGCATGATTGCATTTAAGAAGACTGTAGATTACTGCAAGGAAAAGGATATGGTTGTTATCGGTGATGTCAAGAGAGGCGATATCGGTTCAACATCTGAGGCTTATGCAGTGGCACATCTTGGCAAGGTTCAGGTAGGAGACAAGCTTATCAGTGCATTTGACGAGGATTTTGCAACAGTTAACCCATACCTTGGTTCAGATGGTATCAATCCATTCTTAAAGGTATGTAAGGAAGAGAACAAAGGTATATTCATACTTGTTAAGACATCTAATCCTTCAAGTGGTGAATTTCAGGACAGACTTATTGATGGCAGACCATTATATGAGCATGTTGGCGAGAAGGTTAATGAATGGGCTAGCCAGTGCATGGGTGATGACTACAGCTATGTAGGAGCTGTTGTAGGTGCTACATATCCAGAGATGGGTAAGGCATTAAGAAAGATTATGCCTAAGTCATACATTCTTGTACCGGGTTATGGTGCACAGGGTGGTAAGGCAGAAGACCTTGTACATTTCTTTAACGAGGACGGACTTGGGGCTATCGTTAACAGCTCAAGAGGAATAATAGCAGCTTACACTAAGGAAGAGTATGCAAAGTATGGCGAGACAGCATATGCACAGGCTTCAAGACAGGCTGCAATAGATATGATTAATGATATTAATCATGCACTTAACAGATAACATACAGAGAAATGAGGATGGATTATGTCTTACAGAGAAGATGTAGAGATAACTAAAGCCGGTAAGCTGGCTGAGGGTGTTTATGAGATGGTTTTAAAGACAGAAAAAATAGCAGGAGAGGCAAAGCCGGGACAGTTTGTATCTGTATATTCCAAGGATGGAGCAAGGCTTCTTCCAAGACCAATAAGTATATGCGGTATCGGTAAGGATACTATAAGACTTGTATACAGGACTGTTGGAGCTGGAACCAAGGAATTTGCACAGCTTGCAGCAGGAGATAAGGTTACTATACAGGGACCTCTTGGCAATGGCTATGATATTAACGCTCCATATGCTAAGAAAAAAGCTGTTATATTCGGCGGCGGTATCGGAATCCCACCTATGCTTGAGCTCGCAAAGCAGCTTGACTGTGATAAAGACATAGTCCTTGGATATAGAGACAGTGAGACATTTCTTGCAGATGAATTCAAGGAATATGGAAGACTCTCACTTGCATCAGAGGATGGAAGCGTAGGTGTCAAGGGCAATGTCCTTGATGCTGTAAGAGAGTATGGAATAACAGGTGAGGTGTTCTATGCCTGTGGTCCTATGCCTATGCTTCGTGCAATCAAGGCGTATGCTGTTGAGCATGACATAGAGTGCTATATATCACTTGAGGAGAAGATGGCTTGTGGTATAGGAGCATGTCTTGCCTGTGTATGTAAGACTAAGAATATAGATGACCATTCTAAGGTTAACAATACAAGAATATGTAAAGAAGGACCAGTATTTGATGCAAGGGAGGTAGAAATCTAATGAGTACAGTGGATATGTCAGTAGATATTGCAGGAGTACATTTCAAGAATCCTGTGACAGTTGCATCAGGTACTTTTGGTTCAGGCATGGAATACAGCGAGTACGTTGACCTCAACAGATTAGGAGCTGTTACAACTAAAGGTGTTGCCAATGTGCCATGGCCGGGCAACCCAACTCCTAGAATTGCAGAGACATATGGTGGAATGATTAATGCCATAGGTCTTCAGAATCCCGGACTTGATACATTTCTTTCAAGAGATATTCCATTCCTCAAAAAGTACGATACTAAGATTATTGTAAATGTATGTGGAAAGAGCAAGGAAGATTATGTAGATGCAGTGGAAAAGTTATCAGATGCACCAGTTGATATGTTAGAGATTAACATATCATGCCCTAATGTAAAGGAAGGCGGAATTGCATTTGGACAGAAAGCAGATATGGCTGAGGATATAACTAAGGCTGTCAAGAAGGTTTCCAAGCATCCTGTTATCATGAAGTTAAGCCCTAACGTAACAGATATAACAGAGATGGCAAAAGCTGTTGAAGCTGGCGGAGCGGATGCAGTATCACTTATTAACACAATTACAGGAATGAAGATTGATATTAACAGAAGAACGTTCGCTGTGGCTAACAAGACTGGCGGATTATCAGGCCCAGCAATCAAGCCTGTTGCGGTAAGAATGGTATATCAGGTTGCTAATGCTGTTAATATCCCGATAATCGGAATGGGTGGAATACAGGATGCATCAGATGCGCTTGAATTTATTATGGCGGGTGCAACTATGGTATCTGTAGGAACAGCCAATTTTCACGACCCACTCACGACGATTAAGGTTATTGATGGAATTGAAAAATATATGACAGACAGGAATATAGCTGATATTCATGAATTAATCGGATGTGTTAAATAAATTAAATCATTTTAATGCTGGAAGTATTAGATAGATTTAAGTTACTGAGAAATAAGTACGACATTGTACTTATGGATCATATGATGCCGGTTATGGATGGTATTGAGGCAACCAAGGCAGTACGTGCAATGGTGGATGTTATGAACATGTGTGATACAATGGCAGAGCAGTTGAAAAATATTTCAGTTGAACAGTAAAGAATTTACGTATATTTTACATGATATTTACCAATGCAGGATAGCTGCATTGGTAAATTTTATTTTACAATCATATTACACAAAGAAATGATGATGTTAAACATATATAAGAAATGTGTGAACTAATCACAGAAAGATATGAGGTGTAATATGGATGGCAATTTAAAGATTATATTTGGACTGGTCGGAGGACTGTCGTTATTCTTATTCGGAATGAACAGCATGAGTGATGCCCTTCAGAAAGCGGCTGGTGAGAAGATGAAGAAGATTCTCGGATTCCTTACAAAGAATCCAGTTATGGGTGCGCTTGCCGGTGCATTGGTAACTGCTGTATTGCAGAGCAGTTCAGCAACTACTGTAATGGTTATCGGCTTTGTAAGCGCAGGACTTATGAGTCTTCCACAGGCTATATCTGTTATATTCGGAGCTAATATAGGTACGACAATGACAGCACAGCTTATGGCTTTTAAGATAACAGATTATATATATCCGATTATATTTATTGGATTTATGTTAAACTTTGTAAGCAAGAAAGAACGTGTGAAGAATATAGGTATGGTTATATTCTCATTTGGTCTTTTATTTGAGGGAATTGAGATAATGGGTTCGGTTATGAAGCCATTGGCATCAAGCCATGTATTCATTGAACTTATGTCAAAAGTTAAGGATTTACCAGTGCTCGGAGTACTTCTTGGAATGATTATGACAGTTGTTGTACAGAGCAGTTCAGCAACAATCGCGGTACTACAGAATTTTGCTTCACAGGCTGGGCCTGATGGGATGACAAGTGTAATAGGACTTGCAGGTGCAATACCTATTCTTCTTGGTGATAACATCGGAACAACAATAACTGCTTTGCTTGCATCAATCGGACAGTCAAAGAATGCAAAGAGAACTGCTGTTGCACACAGCGTATTTAATATAACAGGTAGTATAGTATTCCTGTTTCTTATACCAGTGCTTACAGGTTTTGTACAATTTATATCACCTAAGGGCGCGGAGATTGACGTTATTTCGCGTCAGATAGCCAATGCACACACGACATTTAATATAGCATGTACTCTTGTATGGCTTCCATTAATTCCAGTTATGGTTAAGATAGTTACATTTATTATAAGCGGTGATGACAGAGCAGCGTTAAGAGAATATGAGCCACAATATATAGACAATAATCTTATCTCACAGCCGGCAGCAGCTATGTGCCTTGTATCCAAGGAGCTTGGAAGACTTGCAGACTGTGCAATGGATATGATTGATAACCTTAAATATTATGTGGTTAATAAGAATAATGCATCAAGGACAAGAGAATATGCCGACAAAGTAAATGTAGTAAAGACATTACAGGATAGTATTGCTTCGTACATAACTAAAATGTTATCAAGTGGTAATCTTACTGAAAATCAGGCAGAACAGGTGTCAGGACTGTTGTATGTGTCTAATAACATAGGACGTATAGCGGACAGATGTGGAGAGATTGAGGAAATCTGTAATAAGATGGTGGATGATAAAACAGCATTTTCTAGAGATGCCAATGAAGACTTAGAGGATTGTATATCAATGGCACAGGAATTGTATTATGATGCTGTCACATCTGTAAAGCTTGGCAATACAGAGCTTGCTACGAAGGTTTCCAAAGAAAAGAACAAGATACGAAAAGCAGAGAAACAGTTTAACAAAGCACATTTGAACAGAGTTAAGAAAAAGGAATGTTCCGAGAGCCTGACTGCCGATTACTCAGGAATTCTGTACAGCATAGACAGACTTGCTGATAACTGTGTTGCGATAGCTGAGGAAGCACTTGATAACATATCATTTGTAAAATTCGAGAATAACGAGGAAGCTGCTGCGGCTATTGAAGCATCTGGAGGTGAGCAGTGATGGGACTGGCATATGGATTAAAGAAGGCATGTGGTATTGTTGTGGCAGCGGTTCTTGTGACAGGCATAATGGGATGCGGTAAAGGCGGAGGCCTGCCTGATATGTTATCTATGGGAACGATTAATGCCATAGCAAGAGAAGATGGCTCTGGTACTAAAAATGAATTCTACAGGCTTATAGGACTGTCAGATGAAACACAGAGCGGTGGCGTGGATAATATCGCTCAGTCCACAGATGATATGTGCAACATGATTTCTGGTGATAAGAATTCAATCGGATACGTGGCTTATGATTCAATTATGGACAAATCAGACATAAAGGTATTGTCCGTCGATGGGAAAAAGCCAGATAATGATACGATAAGATTTAACCAGTATCCACTTATCAGGAATTATTACATTGCTTATCAGGGCGAGCCAGAGGGGCTTATGCAGGATTTCATAAGATATATCATGTCTGCCGGACAGGAGATTGTGGGAAAGAGCTGTGTGGCTGTCAATGATTCGGCAGTTTTTCTTTCTGATAAATCATCCGGTAAGATTACAATAGGTGGTTCGTCATCGGTTGCGCCTATAATGAAAGAGCTGATAAATGATTATAAAAAGTATAATCCTGATGCTGAGATTGAACTTGTTGTGTCTGATTCTTCAGACGGTCTTAACCGTACAATCAATGGAGAGCTGGATATGGCAATATCATCAAGGGAGCTGAAGGATTATGAGAATACGCTTCTTAACAAAAAGGCGATAGGAAAAGATGCGATAGCGGTGATTGTCAACGCAGATAATCCTGCGGATAATCTTACTAAGGCACAGTTAAAGAAAATATATGGCGGTAAGGCAGATACATGGCAGGGGCTTTGATGGCTCCTGCTGTATTTTTTGTTTTTTAATCAGAATAATATATGATTGAAAGTAATAAAGTTATGTGATAATATAGATAAGAAAAGCGCAAATAAGCCACATAATCAGGAGGTTTTAAGATAAATGGAACAGTATAAGCAGGAATTTATAGATTTCATGGTAGAGAGTGATGTACTTAAGTTTGGTGATTTTACATTAAAGAGTGGAAGAAAATCTCCATTTTTCATGAATGCTGGTGCATATGTAACAGGTACACAGCTTGCAAGACTTGGTGAGTATTATGCCAAGGCTATTCATGAGACATATGGTGATGATTTCGATGTACTGTTCGGACCAGCTTACAAGGGTATTCCTATAAGCGTGGTAACTGCTGTAGCATATGCCAAGCTCTATGGCAAGGAAGTACGTTACTGCTCAGACCGTAAAGAGGAGAAAGACCACGGCGCTGATAAGGGCGGTTTCTTAGGAAGCAAGTTAAAAGACGGCGACAGGGTAATAATGATAGAGGATGTCACAACATCAGGCAAGTCAATGGAAGAGACTGTGCCTAAGGTAAGAGGAGCAGCAGATGTTACAATCAAGGGACTTATGGTTTCACTTAACCGTATGGAAGTAGGTCTTGGCGGCAAGATGAGTGCTCTTGACGAGATTAGGGAAAGATATGGATTCCCGACAAGCGCAATCGTATCTATGGCAGATGTTGTTGAACACTTGTACAACAGAGAATGCAATGGCAAGGTAGTCATTGATGATGATTTAAAGAAGGCTATTGATGCATATTATGCAGAATATGGCGTTAAAAATGCGTAATTAAACTGTGTGCAGGAGGAATATTATATGGATGAGAAGTTATATAAGAAGATGAAGCACATCGGCGTGAGCAGTCTTGTTATAGGAATTATTACTGTAGCAGTGGCAGTCAGCACAGGCGTTATAATGATAATTAATGGGGCAAGACTTCTTGCTCATAAGTCGGATCAGTTATTTTAGTCAGTAATAATGTATCGGAGTAATGGATGAGTAAGAATAGATCAAAGAAAATCCTTGAATGGATTCTGTTTCTTGGATATATTGCACTGCTTGTTTACTTCATGTTTTTTGCAGAGAGTCTGGGGAGAACTGGAACAGTAAGTTCAAATAATGGCTACAGATATAATCTTCGTCCCTTAAAGGAGATAAAAAGATTTATCAACAATGTAAATACTCTTGGCATGTGGCCTGTATTTCTCAATATAGGCGGCAACATACTTGCATTTGTTCCATTTGGATATTTTCTGCCATCATTATCGACACATAAACTCAAATTCTTTCAGGTATTCCTGCTCACATTCCAGTTGAGCATCGGAATAGAGCTTATACAGCTATTGTCCAAGGTTGGAAGCTTTGATGTCGATGACATGATATTAAACACATTAGGGGGCGTAGTGGGATATATTCTGTTTATTATACTCAAGGCGGTAAGGCATAGAGGTTAGGAAGCCACCGTCTGTTAAAGTGCGTATAGAATTAGTGATAGAGGATATAAATAATATGCGTATATTCAATAAATATAAATTTTCCAATAAAAGTCAGACCGTTGGAGGTGTAATATCCACACTGGTTGATATTGGCTCACTTGCCTGCATTGCAGGTGCGGTGTATATTTCATTTAAGAAAAGCGGAGCTGCCGGCATGGAAGTGGGCTCACTTGGAATGCTGGCCATAATGCTTTCAATAATCGGAACTGTCATAGGACTTTTAAGCTTCAAGGAAGATGACAAGTTCTATACTATGTCATGGATAGGCTCACTGGCAGGAGGATTGCTTACCATATTCATGATATCAGTCATTCTTATGGGACTAGGACTATAGGAATATAATTAATAAATATAAGGAATCTGGAGGAAAGATATGTTTAATGATAATGTTGAGGAGCGTCTCAGCCTTGCTATGGCAAGAATCAATGAGATAGCACAAGATACAGAATATACCAATACAATAGATTCATGCTTAAAGGATGCTTATACGGACTATTTCAGACGTGTTGCATCCTTTATTTTGTATGTTGATTCTGTTAAAAATATGATTGCATCTGCTGAATATGATAGATTACCGCTTGAAGAATTAAAGGATATCAACGCCAGGTTATATAGCGATGTTGCTGGTGATAATTATGAGTCAAGCTTTGCCAATCCTGCATATGCGGTTTCAAGACTTGGCGATGACTATGGACAGCTTATGTCATTTATATACGTTGAGATAAGAAGCCTTATCGTCTACGCATATGAGTTAAGAGACAGTGAATACACAGCTATAGCGGAAATGTTTGTTGAAGTATATTGCAGTTTCAGTGATGGTATTCCTGAATATAAGAATTTAAAAGATATCATATACTGGTATGTGAGCGATTATAGTGATGATTTTGTTGAGTACAGGGTTCGTGAGCAGATTGATGCATCACTTGATTTTGCAGTTAACATTATTATGAATGCAGACCTTTCGGATATACGTTATCTGTACCGTTTTGGTGAATATATATCAGATAACGAGATTAAGACAAGCATGCATCTTAACACTCTTACTGATGAGCAGATACATGATATGGCGTATACATTTACAGAAGGATACCGCAAAGGTTTTGAACTTGGAAGAAAAGATTTATCTAAGAAAAAAACAGTCAACATAAGATACAGTCTCGGCTTTGAGAGACTTGTGAGAGAAGAGATAAAGCAGTTTAAAGCTCTTGGGCTTGACACAACAATTTACAGGGCAGCTTCTAACAGCATCAACAAGCGCATGCATATCAAGATTGGATATTTCGGCGCAAGTCCTAATAAGCAGATGGATTATGACCACAGGTTTGACAATGCGCTGTATATGGATTCAGCATTTGTGGAAAGAAAGCTTGGCGCACTTAAACTGGCGTATGAGAAAAATACAGAGCTTGCAGGAGTGTTTGGCGGTCCTGCTGTCATGGAGACATTCGGAGAAGAGCCATTTGAACCAGTTGAGAAGAAGGAATGCTTAAAGCTTGATGCACGCCAGCAGAAGCTCTCAGTAAGATATGATAATGAGTCATCAGCAATCGTCAATAACCACATCAAGGGCGAGGAGAGAAGCTTTACTATAATCGCTTATCCGGTTCCAGAGATTGGAAGCGATTATGACGAGATATTTGACGAGATAGTCGCTATCAATACACTTGATTATGATGTGTATAAGGTTATACAGGAGCATATAATAGCTGCGCTTGACGGCTCAGAGTATGTTGAGATTAAGGGCGGCAATGGCAATAAGACTGACATGCGTGTATCAATTATGCCAATAGCTGACAAGTCAAGCCAGACGGTATTTGAGAATTGTCTTGCAGATGTGAATATTCCGCTTGGAGAGGTATTTACATCACCAGTATTAAAGGGTACAGATGGTGTCCTTAATGTAAGTGAGGTATACCTTAATGATTACAGATTTAAGAATCTTACTGTGCATTTCAAGGACGGAATGGTTTCAGATTATTCTTGTGATAATTTCGATGATGAGGAGAAGAACAAGGCATTTTTTAAAGAAAATGTTCTTTACAGCCACGATACACTGCCAATCGGGGAGTTTGCGATAGGAACGAATACGACTGCTTATATGTGTGCAAGAAAATATGACATATTATATAAGCTGCCAATTCTGATTGTTGAGAAGATGGGTCCTCATTTCGCTGTTGGTGATACATGTTATTCAAGGTCTGAGGATGTGACTGTATACAATCCTGACGGCAAGGAGATAATATCGCGAGACAATGAGGTGTCAATACAGCGTAAAACCCAGCCAGAAAAGGCTTATTTTAACTGTCATACAGATATAACTATTCCATATGATGAGATAGGCAGAATTACTGCTGTCCACCCGGATGGGGAGAGAATTGACATCATAAGGGATGGAAGATTTGTTCTTGCAGGATGTGATAAGCTTAATGATGCATTAGAGGTTGACGTTGACTGTAAAAAAAAGTAAAATGAATTAGTATATTTTTATGCGACATAAGTTGCAGAACGGAGGAAAGATATGGCACAAGTTGGAATTGTTATGGGAAGTGATTCTGATATGCCTGTTATGGCTAAGGCAGCAGATATCCTTGAAGAGTTAGGTATATCGTATGAGATGACTATTATCTCTGCACACAGAGAACCAGATGTTTTCTTTGAATATGCCAATACTGCTGAAGCTAAAGGTTTTAAGGTGATTATCGCTGGAGCAGGTATGGCAGCTCATTTGCCAGGTATGTGCGCAGCAATTTTCCCAATGCCAGTAATTGGAATACCAATGCATACAACATCTTTAGGTGGAAGGGATTCGTTATATTCTATAGTGCAGATGCCTTCTGGAATTCCTGTTGCAACTGTTGCAATTAACGGGGGAGCTAATGCAGGACTTCTTGCAGCCAAGATACTTGCAACATCTGATGCTAAGCTTCTTGAAAAGCTTAAGGCATACAGCCAGGGCTTAAAGGAAAGCGTTCAGAAGAAGGATGCAAGATTACAGGAAGTTGGATATAAGAATTATTAAGACAATGTGAGTTGTAGAAGCCCCCAATGCGGTTGTGCCTGCACAAACGCATTTTAGGCCTGTTGAAACTTACATCTTAAACAAGAAAATATATGTGCAGGGCACAGAAAAGAGGATAATATGGATTACAAGAAGGCTGGAGTAGATATAGAAGCTGGATACAAGTCAGTAGAGCTTATGAAGGATGCAGTTAAGTCAACATTAAGACCAGAGGTTCTCGGAGGAATCGGCGGTTTCTCTGGAGCATTCTCACTTGCTAAGATTAAGGAGATGGAGGAGCCAATCCTTTTATCAGGTACAGATGGGTGCGGAACTAAGGTTAAGCTTGCATTTATCATGGACAAGCATGACACAATTGGTATAGATGCAGTTGCAATGTGCGTTAATGATGTTGCATGTGCTGGTGGTGAGCCACTTTTCTTTCTTGATTACATTGCATGTGGCAAGAACTATCCAGAGAAGATAGCAACTATCGTTGGCGGTGTTGCTGAAGGATGCAGACAGTCAGAATGTGCACTTATCGGTGGCGAGACAGCAGAGCATCCTGGTCTTATGCCAGCAGATGAATATGACCTTGCAGGATTTGCTGTAGGTGTTGTAGAGAAGAAAGATTTAATAACAGGAGAGAATATCAAGCCAGGTGATACACTTATCGGTATTGCATCAAGCGGTGTACACAGCAATGGATTCTCACTTGTAAGAAGTGTATTTACAATTACAGAGGAATCTCTTAATACATATTATGATTCACTTGGAACAACTCTTGGAGAGGCTTTACTTGCTCCTACTAAGATATATGTAAAGACTATGAAGTCAATCAAGAATGCAGGCGTTAAGGTTAAGGGATGCAGCCATATCACAGGTGGCGGTTTCTATGAGAATATTCCAAGAATGCTTCCAGATGGAGTAAGAGCAGTTGTCAAGAAGGACAGCTACAAGATACCACCTATCTTTGAGATGTTACAGAAGGATGGAGACATCGAGGAGACAATGATGTACAACACATTCAACATGGGTCTTGGTATGGTTCTTGCAGTTGATCCGGCAGATGTTGATAAGACTCTTGAGGCAATCAAGGCAGCAGGAGAAGAGGGATACGTAGTTGGTTCTGTTGAAGCAGGAGAGAAGGGAGTTACATTATGCTAAGAATTGCAGTTATGGTATCTGGCGGTGGAACTAATCTTCAGGCTATTATTGATGCAATCAAGTCTGGTGAGATTACTAATACACAGATAGCGGCAGTTATAAGCAATAATGCTAATGCATACGCTCTCACAAGAGCAAAAGAGAATGGCATCAAGGCCATGTGCATATCACCTAAGGATTATGCGAGCAGAGATGAATTTAATGAGGCACTTCTTAATGAAGTTAACAGCCTTTCAGTTGATTTAATAGTATTAGCGGGATTCCTTGTTAAGATTCCAGAGAAGATGGTTCATGAGTATTCACACAGAATTATCAATATCCATCCATCTTTGATTCCTTCATTCTGCGGAGTTGGATTTTATGGACTTAAAGTTCATGAAGCAGCACTTGCAAAAGGTGTCAAGGTCACAGGTGCGACAGTACACTATGTTGATGAGGGAATGGATACAGGAGAGATAATTTTCCAGAAAGCTGTTGAGGTTCTTCCGGGTGATACTCCTGAAATCTTACAGAGAAGAGTTATGGAACAGGCAGAGTGGAAGCTTCTTCCCGCTGCTATTAATATGATTGCTAACAAATAATATACGAAAGGGCAGAGATTATGAAGGTATTAGTTGTAGGAAGTGGCGGACGTGAACATGCGATATGTTGGAAAATCAGCCAGTCAGACAAGGTTGATAAGATATATTGTGCACCGGGTAATGCTGGTATAGCACAGGTTGCAGAGTGCGTTGATATCAAGGCTATGGAGTTTGACAAGCTTGTTAAGTTTGCAAAGGATAATGCTATAGACCTTACTGTAATTGGAATGGATGATCCATTAGTTGGCGGTATTGTTGATGTATTTGAAAAAGAAGGATTAAGAGTATTCGGACCAAGAAAGAATGCAGCTATTCTTGAAGGCTCTAAGGCATTCTCTAAAGACCTTATGAAGAAATATAACATACCAACAGCAGCATATGAGACATTTACATCTGCGGAGGATGCAAAGGAATACTTAAAGACAGCGGAATTCCCTATTGTACTTAAAGCTGATGGTCTTGCACTTGGCAAGGGTGTTCTTATATGTAATACACTTGAAGAGGCACTTGCTGGTGTTGACGAGCTTATGCTTGACAAGAAGTTTGGTACAGCAGGAGATACAATTGTAATTGAGGAATTCATGACAGGACGTGAAGTATCAGTTCTTTCATTTGTTGATGGCAATACAATCAAGATTATGTCATCTGCACAGGACCATAAGAGAGCATTAGATGGCGACAAAGGACCTAATACTGGTGGTATGGGTAACTTCTCACCAAGTCCTTTCTATACTAAGGAAGTTGATGATTTCTGCAAGAAATATATATATCAGGCTACAGTAGATGCGATGAACGCTGAGGGCAGACCATTCAAGGGTGTTATATTCTTTGGACTTATGCTCACACCTAAGGGACCAAAGGTTCTTGAATACAATGCAAGATTTGGTGACCCAGAGGCGCAGGTAGTTCTTCCTAGAATGAAGAATGATATCATAGATGTATTTGAAGCATGTATAGATGGAACACTTGATAAGATTGACCTTCAGTTTGAAGACAATGCATGTGTATGTGTTGTTCTTGCATCAGATGGATATCCTATTGAATATAAGAAGGGATATGAGATATTCGGACAAGACAGATTTGATGGCAAGGACGGATATTATCTTTTCCATGCCGGAACGAAGTTTAACGAAGAGGGCAAGGTAGTTACTAATGGCGGACGTGTCCTTGGTGTTACAGCTCTTGGCAAGAATCTTGTTGAAGCGAGAGCCAATGCATATGAAGCCACAGAATGGGTAACATTTGCTAACAAGTACATGAGACATGATATAGGACGCTCTATTGACGAGGCAGCTAATAACTAATAAAATGTGCCTGGGGCAGAGATGTCCCAGGCATAAATTAACTAATGGAAATGGAGAATCGAATATGAAAGTAACTTCTGTTAAGGGAACTAATGATTATCTTCCTAATGAGGTTGAGATAAGAGATTATCTTTCAGATAAGATTTTATCAGTATATAAGGAGAATGGATTTGAACATATCACAACACCAATTATAGAGGATATCGAGAATCTTGATAAGAGTGATGGAGGAGAGAATCTTAATCTTATATTCAAGATTATGAAGCGTGGTGACAAGCTTGATAAGGCTCTTGAAAAGGGTGTTACATCACAGAACGAGAATGAGCTTGCAGATATGGGATTAAGATATGACCTCACACTGCCACTCAGCAGATATTATGCTAACAATAAGGATAAGCTTACAATACCTATGAAGTGCATCCAGATGGACAGAGTATACAGAGCTGAGCGTCCACAGAAGGGAAGACTCAGAGAATTTATACAGTGTGATATTGATATTATCGGTTCAGAGTCAACAGACAGCGAGATAGAGCTTATTCTTACAACAACTAAGGCTCTTGATGCAATTGGAATGAAGAACTACAAGGTAAAAGTTAACGATAGAAGATTGTTAAGAGCGGTTCTTGCATCATTTGGATTTGCAGAGAGTGATCTTGACAGTGTATGCATTACATTTGATAAGATGGACAAGATTGGTCTTGATGGTGTAGTAGAAGAGCTTAACGATAAGGGCTTTGATGGCAAGGCAGTTGAGAGCTTTAAGGCTTTCCTTGAGAAGAAGGATTTCAGCCTTGATTCAGTTGCAGCCATACTAGAAGATAAGACACCGGCAGAGAGTCTTAAGCATATTATTGATACAGTTGGTGAGCTTACAGACAATGCATATGAAGTTGTGTTTGACCTTTCATTGGTAAGAGGACAGGGATATTATACCGGTACTGTATTTGAGGTTGAGAGCATTGATTTCAAGGGTGCAATAGCAGGTGGCGGACGATATGATAATCTTATCGGCAAGTTCCTTAATGAGAATGTTCCAGCAGTTGGTTTCTCTATCGGATTTGAGAGAATTTTCTCAATTCTTATGGAGCATGGAATAGATATACCAAGCAGACAGAAAAAGATTGCTGTTATGTATGATGAGCAGGAGTTTATTGCTGCTGTTAAAATTGCAGACAAGCTTAGAAATGAAGGAAATATTGCATCATTGTATGTTAAGCCAAAGAAAATGGGCAAGTTCTTAGGAAAGCTTGAAGAGAGAAAGTACGATGGTTTTGTTAATGTACAGAATGGCGGGGATGTAAGCTGGTTTTAGTAAAAAAACAAGGGGGACAAAGAATTGAAATCTATAGGTGCAAAAATTAATTATGTATTGTTATTAGTGTTTGTAATATGTGCAGCTGGTATTCTGGTTGTTAATTCACAGATTAACAGTATGGGCAATATTACTAATGAAATCAGTCAGAAGTATATTGAGAGCGTTAAGGAAGTAGATACTATATCTGAGTATATAGTTAATCTCAAATCCCAGATGCTTGATTATCTTCTTGCGCCGGAAGACAAGAAGTCTTCTAAGCTGGGGGAGATTACAAAAACCCAGGGCGCAATAGTGACATCATTCCAGAAGCTGAAGGAGAGTGCTACGACTGACAGGGCAAAGGATGCTGTTACTAAACTTGAACAGTCATACGGAACATATAAGGACAAATATAATTCGGTTATTAAACAGATTGACAGCAAAACGATAACTGATGCAGCTTCAATTGATAACCAGCTCTCCAAACTTTACAGTGCACTTGAGATAAGTGTACAATCAGTTGAAGTGCAGAATACTGTTAATACAGTACGTGCACAGAAATCACTTGAAAGCAGTACAACAACAAGCCGTATGGTATTTGTGGCTGTCGGAGTACTTTTAGTTGTTGTATTTATTATAAGTGTTATCTTTGCCAAATTCTGTATTACAAGGCCAGCTAAAATTGCAACTAAAGAACTCCAGAATATTATACACGACATAGAAGATAACAATGGTAATCTTACTGTACGTGTCACACAAAAATCTAAAGATGAAATAGGACAGCTTGTAGCTGGTGTTAATAAGTTTATTGAAGTTCTTGACGGAATAATATCAGAGATTCAGAATGATACAGCGGATGTTAAGAAGAGTGTTAATGTTGTTTATGGACAGATTGGAACAGCAGACAGCAATATTATGGATGTATCTGCAACAATGCAGCAGCTTGCAGCAGGTATGACAGAGATGTCTACAACAGCAGAGCATATAAGTGGACAGACAGATTCAATAAGCCAGAGCATGGAAGACATAGCCAAAGAAGCGGACAATGGTTCAGCAATGGCAAAGGATATCAAGGTTAAAGCAGTCAAACTCAAAGAAGAAGGAATTGAAAGCAAAGAGAATACAAGTAAGTTGGCTGACGAAATCAGAGAAGCGGTTAAAGCATCGCTTGAGAAGAGCAAAGATGTTGAAAAGATTAATGAACTTACAGATAATATTTTAAGCATATCAAGCCAGACTAACCTTCTTGCACTTAATGCATCTATAGAGGCTGCCAGAGCGGGAGAAGCCGGTAAGGGATTCGCAGTAGTTGCTGACGAAATCCGTACACTTGCTGATTCAAGCCGTAACACTGCCAACGATATCCAGGCAATAAGCCGTGATGTTACTAATTCAGTTGGCGAGCTTGCTGACAATGCTAACAAGATGATTGATTTTATTATCAATGTTGTAATGCCTGATTATGATAAGCTTGTTAATATAGGTGAGCAGTACAATGAAGATGCAGAAGATTTTGATAACATACTTCAGCACTTCACTGATAATGCTACACAGCTTAAGCAGACAATGGTAGATGTTGCAACCCTTATTAAGGGTATGTCAGTGACAATCAGTGAGAATTCTGATGGAGTTACTATGGTTTCTAATAATGCCGGTGGCCTGACAGAGGGAATGAGCCAGATTAAAGAAGAAATGTTACATACAGAATCAGCAACTGACAGACTTGATGAAACTGTTGGACGTTTTACAAGAATATAGGAATGGGGGTTAGCTTGATATGAAAAAGAAAGTATTACTGACAGTAGTGATGATGCTTATGTTTGCTCTTGCTGGATGTGGCACCAAAAATAAAAATGTTACAACGCTCATAATGGCTGATGTACAGGAAGGTGATCATCCAACAGCTCTTGCATGCGATAAATTTGCTGAACTTGTTAAGCAGAAGACTGACGGAAGAATTAACATAGAAGTGTATCATGGACAGACACTTGGAACAGAGGCAGAGCAGATAGCACAGGTAACAGTTGGCGGAATTGATTTTGTGCGTGTATCTTCACCAGTAGCTTCATATTATGATGATATAAAGGCGTTTCAGGCATTATATCTGTACGGAAGTGAAGATGATATGTGGAAAGTCCTCGATGGGGATATCGGCAATGAATTTTTAAAGGCACAGAAGTTAAAAGATAATGGTATTGAAGGGCTTTGCTGGTTTTCAGGTGGTTCGAGAAACTTCTACAACAATGTTAAAGCTGTGACAAGCCCAGATGACCTGAAAGGACTTACACTCAGAGTTAATACTGATTCAATGTTTGCATTCCTTGAAAAATGTGGCGCCAAGGGTGTCAATGTATCATATGGCGATATATATAATGCAATATCTGATGGAACAATTGATGGAGCTGAGAATAACTGGCCATCCTATATATCAACAGGTCATTACAAGGTTGCACCATATATAACAGTTGATGAGCATACAAGAATTCCCGAGATGATAGCAGCTTCAACAGAGACAATGAGCAGACTTTCCGCACAGGATCAACAGATTATACGCGAGTGTGCTAATGAGGCCAGTCATCTTCAGAGACAGTGGATGAAAGAGTATGATGAAAAGGCAATCAAACAGGCAGAGGAAGCTGGATGTACAATAACATATCTCACTAAGGAACAGGTGGCAAAATTCCAGAGTGTAGCAGAGCCTGTTAATGAAAAGGTTAGTTCTAAATATATTAATATAATTAAGAAAATTAAAGCAGCGCAGTAAAATAAAAATATGTTATAATGGACAGAAGGATTCAGACTTCTGTCCATTTTGTGTTTTGAAAGGGGAATTTACTATGTGTTTTGATAACATAAAAAAGAACTTTGGATTTGGCTGTATGAGACTTCCAATGTTAGAGAATGGAGAAGTAGATATAGCGCAGACAAGTAAAATGGTAGATGAATTTCTTGCACAGGGATTCAATTATTTTGATACGGCACACGGATATCTTGATGGCAAGAGTGAGCTTGTGCTCAAAGAGTGCCTGACAAAGCGATATAAGAGAGAAGAATATATTCTCACAGATAAACTCACAAAGCCTTATTTTAACAAGCGGGAGGACATCCGTCCTTTCTTTGAAAGCCAGTTAGAGGCATGTGGAGTAGAGTATTTTGATTTCTATCTTATGCATGCACAGTCTAAGGGCGTATTTGAGTATTTCAAGAAATGCAAGGCTTATGAGACTGCACTTGAGCTTAAAAATGAAGGTAAAATCAAGCATTTTGGAATATCATTCCATGATACAGCTGAGGTTCTTGATGAGATTCTTACAGAGTACCCACAGGTTGAAGTTGTTCAGATTCAGTTCAACTATCTTGATTATGATGACCCTGTTGTACAGAGCAGAAAATGTTACGAGGTCTGTCGCAGGCATAACAAGCCAGTGATTATCATGGAGCCTGTTAAGGGTGGCTACCTTGTTAATCTTCCAGAGGATGCAAAGGAGATTCTTGAGGCTCTCCATGGTGGAAGTCCTGCAAGCTATGCAATACGTTTTGCTGCAAGCTTTGATGGAGTTATGATGGTTCTTTCTGGAATGAGTAATACAGAGCAGATGAATGATAATTTAAGCTATATGAAGGAATTCGTTTCATTGAATGACACAGAGATGGAAGCTGTAAAAAAGGTTGCAGATGTATTACACTCTAAGCATATGATTCCATGTACAGCCTGTCGTTACTGTGTAGCAGGCTGTCCTAAGAATATATCTATTCCGGATTTGTTTGCCTGCATGAATGCAAAGACAGTATTTAAGGACTGGAAAGCAGATTACAATTACAACAATGTTCATACAGTACATAATGGCAAGGCAAGTGAGTGTATCAAGTGTGGTAAATGTGAGCAGATATGTCCACAACACTTAAAGATACGTGACCTGCTTGTTCAGGTGGCTGATGTGTTTGAGAAGGTAGAGAAGTAATGATTTTACACATGCAGTTTAATTAAATTTATACACCACTACGAAGTCATAATTCGTAGTGGCGTATATTTCACTTCTCTGCTTTCTCCAATGCCCCCTCAATTCCCTTCAATATAACCGCAGCAGTATATCTGTTGTCGGTATTATATGTAATATTCTTAGTGGAGCCTTTGTCGCACACCTCTTTAGCCAGCTCGTTGAAACATGAGCTGAGCATCGGATACATAGTTGTTATAGCTTCATCAGTGTACACAAGGTCAATGCTGTTGATGTTGTTGGCATCAACAGTTACCTTGATAGACATAGGCGAGTTGTCAAGTGATATAGAAGCTGTATATACGCCGGGAACATACATATCTTCGCTGGCTGTGTCTTTGGAAGAATCGCTGTTATCTGCCTGCAATCTATCGCTTGAAGCAGGAGCGTTAGGAGATGAAGCTGGTGCATTATCAGGATTACCAGAACTGCTGCCGGCGGTTAATATAAGTACTACAGCAAGAACAATGGCGATAAGAATAGCAGCCCCGGCTCCAATAATCAATCCCTTAGGTATTACCCATATTTTTGTGCTAGAATTCATATGCATGACCTCGAATAAATGTTATTATATATATAAATGTTATTATTATATATTCAGTCGTAGATAGTATTATGTATCAAGTTTCCAGAAGGGAGATTTTTATATATGGCATTACAGCTTGTGCTAGGTGGTTCTGGAGCAGGTAAATCCACGTTAGTTATAGAAGATGTTATTCGTAGCTCAATAGATAATAAAGACAACAATTATATAGTTGTTGTGCCCGAACAGTACACAATGTCAACACAGCGAAAACTTGTTGAGAGCCATCCAAGAAAAGGTATTCTTAACATAGATGTTGTTAGCTTTGAAAGGCTTGCTTTCAAGGTATTTGCAGAGATAGGCGGCGAGAACAGACCTGTCTTAGATGATACAGGCAAGAATCTTATATTAAGAAAAGTGCTTGAGGACAACAGGAAAGATTTGAGATATTATGGCGGCAATATTAACCGTGTAGGATTTGTGTCAGAATTAAAATCTGTCATATCAGAGCTATTGCAGTACGACCATTCACCAGCAGAAGTGATGGCGATAGCAGACAGAATTGACGACAATGCGTTGCTTAATGCCAAGATGAGGGATATCGGGCTTGTATATGACAAGTTTAAACAATATTTACACGACAATTATATAACCTCCGAAGAGATACTCGATGTTTTATGTGATTACGTGGATAAATCAGATATTATTAAGAACAGCGAGCTTGTTTTTGATGGATTTACAGGATTCACACCTATACAGTATAAGCTGATTAAGATTCTGCTTGAAAATGCCAGGAAGATTATAGTTACAGTAACCATAGATGTGACAGAAAAGCCTAATGTCATGGATGGCATGGAAAATCTGTTTTTCATGAGCAAGGAAATGATAAATAAGCTTCATGCTATAAGTGATGAGGTATATAAAAACCAGCTTCCATTTGATGACATATTAGTTGAAGGCCCGTCAAAGAGATTTAATAGTGAGCAGCTGGCATTTCTTGAGAAGAACATTTTCAGGGGAAGATATGAAAGACACGACAGTGATAATAATATAAGAATATATAATGCCAGAACTCCCAAAGAGGAGATACAGTACGCCGCAAGCGAGATTATAAGGCTTACAAGACATGAAGGCTACAGATACAGGGATATAGCCATCGTTTCAGGTGATATGTCGTCATATGGCGTTATGGCTGGCAACATATTAAAACAGAATGACATTCCAGTGTTCGTGGATGCCAAGAAACCTGTCACAGATAATCCTTTAGTTGAACTTATAAGAGGCATACTTGAAGTGATACTAAAGAATTACAGCTATGACAGTGTATTCAGATATCTGCGTTGTGGTCTTACAGGCATAACAAGACAGGAGACAGATATATTAGAAAATTACTGTCTTGCAACAGGAATCCATGGAAGCAGCGCATGGCATAAAACATGGATAAGGAAAGGCAGGGCAAAGAATGGGTTTGTTCTTGAAGATATGAACCGTTTAAGAGAGCAGATTATAGAACCTGTTAGAGAACTTGAAGATGTATTAAAGTGTAAGACATCAACTGTAAGAGACAGAGTACAGGCATTGTATGAATTTATATGCCGTCTCGGATGCTTCGACAAGCTTATGAAGCTGGCAGAGTCCATCGACAGCGAAAGCGAGTATGAACAGATATACAGAAAGACAATAGAATTATTTGACAAGATGGTTGAACTCCTTGGTGACCAGATTGTTGATATGTCCGAATTTAACAAAATTATTGATTCTGGATTTCAGGAGATTAAAGTCGGACTTATTCCGCCATCATCAGACTGCGTGATGGTTGGTGATATTGAAAGAACCAGACTTGATGACATCAAGATACTGTTTTTCTTAGGAACTAATGAGGGAATAATTCCTAAGAAAAATGATAACCGTGGTGTGCTTTCAGAGGCAGACAGGGATAAGCTTGAGAGCATGAATGTTGCACTGTCAGCAGATGTGAGAAGAAAAGCATTTGTACAGAGATTTTATCTGTATCTGATTCTTACCAAGCCATCAGACAGGCTGTATATAAGTTATTCTAATAAAGGTGCTGATGGGGCAGGAATCCTTCCGTCATATATAATAAGAACCATAAGACAGATGTTCCCAGATGTTACAGTGACAGAGCTGGGGGATGTGACAGAGCAGTTTGGCTATATAAGGATTCCTAAGGCAGAACTTGTATATGAGGAGAATAAATTCATAGAAGACCTTGGTGAGACACTTGCATTACAGTTATATGGTGATGTGCTGTATGGAAGTGTGTCAACATTTGAAGGCTTTACAGGGTGCATGTTCTCATATTTCTTAAAGACAGGATTAAAGCTTGAGGAAAGAGATGAGTACAATTTTGCTGTGGCTGATTTTGGAACTATCATGCACAGTATTATTGAAAATGTGTGCAGACAGTTAAAAGATGAGAAACGCTCTCCAGGTTCGCTGTCAGCAGATGAGAGAAGGCAGATGATAGGGGAGACAATAGATAAGATTTCCAAGGATTATGCTGACGACATCTTATTTGACACGAATCGTAACCAGTTTTTAATCAAGCGAATGACAGAGCTGGCAGACAAGACATTGTGGGCAGTTGGAAAGCACATGGATGCGGGAGTGTTCGCACCAGATGCATTTGAATTTCCATTTGAGATGGACAGGGAGCAGATAGCACTTAATGAAGGTTATGCCAGAATGGTGATTAAGGGTAAGATTGACCGTATTGATATATGTGAGGATGATGATAATGTCTACGTGAGAATTGTAGATTACAAGTCAGGCAATTCACAGTTTGACCTTCTAAAGACATATTATGGAATTAAAATGCAGCTTGTGACGTATCTTGATGCAGCGATGCAGATTGAACAAAAAAGACATCCTTACAAGCATATAATTCCTGCTGGAATATATTATTACAACATGAGCGACCCTATACTTGATGTTGATGGAGATGCGCTTGATGATGAGAGCGGGGAGGTACGAGATTTAGATGAGATGACTCTTGAAAAGCTTCGTCTGGCAGGTGCTACTAACAGCAATATCAATATCATAAAGATGATGGACAGTGAGGAGCGCAGCAAATCGTTAGTAATTCCAGTTGATTTTAACAAGGACGGAAGTGTCAAGAAATCAAGCAAGGTGTATAACACAGACCAGTTAAATGTACTTGGAAGATATATGGAACGAAAGATGAAGGATGTCGGCAAAGAGATTCTTAATGGCAATGTAGCTGTTAATCCGTACAGTTCTGGAACTAACAGCGCATGTGATTACTGTCCGTACTCGTCTGTGTGTGGATTTACAGATAATTTAAAGAGCGGTTTCAGATATTTAAAGAAATTTGAAGACGAGCAGATGTGGGAGAATATGGAGAAAGGGGTTGATGAGAATGGCAAGCAACTGGACGACTAGCCAGAAACAGGCTATTGAAACAGGTGGCTGTAACATATTAGTATCGGCAGCGGCTGGTTCTGGTAAGACGGCTGTGCTTGTAGAGCGAATCATCAGAAAGATAACAGACCCTGAGAATCCGGTTTCCATTGACAGAATGGTTGTTGTTACATTTACTAAAGCGGCAGCAGCCGAGATGAAGCAGAGAATAAGACTTGAGCTGGACAAGCTTATAGAGCTTAATCCGTCAGACCAGAATCTGATAAGGCAGCAGACACTTGTCAATAATGCCAGAATTACAACTATAGACAGCTTCTGTCTTGATATTGTGAGGAATTATTTTACAGAGACAGATATCGACCCGGGTTTCAGAACGGCTGACGAGGGCGAGATAAGGCTTATAGAAAATGATGTGATGAACCAGATGCTTGAGGAGTACTATACTGAGGCTTGCGATGAATTTACTGCGCTCGTTGATGCGTACGGAACAGGAAGAGATGACAGCAGGCTTGTCGATATAATACTTAAAATATACAGATATGCAAGAAGTTATCCTTGGGAAGATGCGTGGTATGATAACAGCCTTGCAATGTATGACACAGATGGGGATATAAGCGGTAACACATGTGTTAAGTATATGTGGGATAATATCAGAAAGATACTTGCTGGTTACAGGCAGAGATACGAAGAATATCTGAGTGTCTGCAATAGCCCGGATGGACCAGCACCATATACAGAGAATATCCAGCAGGATATGAATATGATAGATATGCTTATATCGGCAGATACATTTGAAAGATTTGTTAATCTTGTTAAAGCCAGCAGCTTTTCGACATTAAAAAGGTGCGTAAAGCCACAGAATGAGGATAAGAAAGCATTTGTATCAAATGGAAGAAAAGCATTCAAGGAATATGTTGACAAGACTTTGAAAAAGGTTATATCGGGAAGCATTGACAATATGAAGCGTGATATCGACATCAACCGCAGTGCTGTCTCTATGATGATTAAGCTTGCAAAAGATTTTTCATGCAGAATGATGGATGAGAAGAGAACAAGAAATATAATTGATTTCAACGATATGGAACATCTTGCGCTCAATATTCTTGTGCACAATGATAATGGAACACTTACATATTCTTCTGTGGCAGATTCTTTGTCCGATTATTACAATGAAATCTTAATTGATGAGTATCAGGACAGTAATATGCTTCAGGAGCAGATTCTTACGGCGGTGTCAAAGAGCAGGCGTGAAAATGTCAACAATAATATATACATGGTTGGTGATGTGAAGCAGAGCATTTATCGTTTCAGAATGGCTTGCCCGGAGCTTTTTGTGAATAAAAGCGACACATACGAAGACGTGGCTGATATATCTGGGACAGGTGTAAAAGATGGTGAAAAATCATGCGTTAAGATACAGCTTCAGAATAATTTCCGAAGCAGGGACAATATATTAGAGTCAACTAACTGCGTGTTCAAAAGAATAATGACAAAGGAGTACGGCGGAATTGCATATGATAAGGACGCAATGCTCTATCATGGCGCTGATTATCCAGCGTGTCCAGAGTATATTGTCAAAGGTGATTTGCAGTTAGAAGCGATAGATTTCAGGAAAGACTGTCCGACAGAGATGCATGTGTTTGCAAAGGATGGTACAGACATGTCATCAGCAGAGGCTGAGGCGCAGGTGATAGGCGATGTTATTAAGAAGCTGATGAGCACAGAAGATGGAAAAGTGCATGTCGTGTCTGATAAGAATGTATCAGGCGGCTACAGACCCGTAAGATATAGTGATATTGTTATTATATCGAGGACGATAAAAGATTTTGCACAGGTTATAGTAAACAGTCTTATGAATCAGGGGATTCCTGCGTACACAGAGAATTCCAAAGGCTTTTTTAAGGTTCATGAGATACAGCTTATATTGAGCTTTCTTACGATTATAGATAATCCCCTCAATGATATTCCTATGGCAGCCGTCATGATGTCATATTTTGGACAGATGACATCTAAGGATATGGCGGTTATAAGAAGCCTTGATAAGAAGAAAAAATTATACGATATAATGAATATGGTTATATCTGACGAGGAAAATGACACAGATAAAGTTCATGTGGAAGATGGGCTTGCCGCTAGAATATCAGAGTTGTGTGAGCTTATAGAAAGCTACAGGGTTAAATCCGATGTCATGTCTGTATCAGATTTGTTATGGGATGTTATGTATTCGACAGGCTTCTATGATTATGTGGGAACTATGCCGTCGGGAGAGAGAAGACAGGCTAATCTTGATATATTGTTACAGAAGGCAGGAGATTTTGAGAAGACAAGTTACCGCGGACTGTTTAATTTCTTAAGATATGTTGAGAGATTACAGACATATGATGTGGAGCTTGGTGAGGCATCTGTGCTGTCAGAAAAAGACGATATTGTGCGTGTCATGAGTATCCACAAGAGCAAAGGACTTGAGTTCCCAATTGTAATTGTGGCTGGAATGGGAAAGAGAATGGACCATAAAGATGCTGCCGGAACAGTAATCACACATCAGACCTATGGAATCGGCGCAGATGTGGTAAGGCTTGACAGCAGGACTAAAAGCCCGACTCTTATAAAAAATGCTATCTCTATGGCAATCAGAGAGGAAGATACAAGCGAGTTCATGCGAATCCTTTATGTTGCCATGACGAGGGCTAAAGAGAAGCTTATAATGACAGGCTGCGTTGGAAGCGCAATGGATTCAGCCATGTCCAAATGGGAAGCACAGAAGAACAGGCTTCTTACCAATGGCACATATGATTATTCAGAGATTGATGGCTGCACAAGTTTCCTTGACATGGTTATGCCGGTTGCCATGCTGTCACAGGATACAGAGGACGATAATACATTTACAGTGACAGTACATGAGACAGTCGAGGAGCAGCAGGAGATTGAAGAAAAAGGACATGAAGAGAGGACTGTTCATGAAAGAGAGATAGAGCCGTATCCATATGAATTGAAACAGCATGTCAAATCTAAGGTTACAGTTTCAGAACTTAAAGCGGCACTTCACAGTGAAGATTTTGAGGATAAAGATATGCTTTCAGATGATGTCAAAAATGCGTTTGAAGAGACACAGGCTGAGGAACAGCCGGATATAGTGCCTGAATTTATGATGCCTTGCGATGAAGAGCTTAAAGGAAACTTACGAGGAACAGCATACCACAGGATTATGGAATGTCTGATTTATTCAGGATTGCAGTGTGATGACAGGAAACAGGCAGAGAAGTCTGTCCAGAAGCAGTTAGATGATATGTTAAGAGATAAGCGCATCACAGCCGCACAATATGAATGTGTCAAGGCAAAAGATATAGCAGAGTATGTGATATCTGATCTAGGCAGGCGTGCCGCAGATGCTTATGAGGCAGGAAGCCTTAAAAGAGAACAGCCATTTGTGTATATAGATGATGAATCTATAGGACAGCTTGTTCAGGGTGTTATCGATATGTACTTTGAAGAGGATGGCGGACTTGTCATAGTTGATTATAAGACGGACAGAGTTTCTAAGAAGGATGGAAAAGACGTGCTGATAAGGCGTTACAGCGTGCAGCTTGACTATTATGCCAAGGCACTTTCGCAGATTACAGGGATGCCGGTAAAAGAGAAGGTCATCTATTCATTTACACTTGGAACGGATATAAGCCTATGATTATAAGAAAATTCTTGAAGTTACTGTAAAAATATTGTATACTTACAACAAGTATGGGAATTTGGAGGATATTATAATGAAGAGAACATATAGTGTTAAATATAAGAGCGCAAGCAAGAAGCTTACTACACCAGAGAAGATTGAGGCTGCAAAGCAGGCAATTATCAATGATGCCAAGGCTGATTCAGTAGAGATTATGGATGATGGTCAGATTGTTACAATTGAGGCTGCTGATGACAAATTTACAGAAGTAATGAATGTTGTTGTCAATGTATTCCGTAAGATTGATGATAAGTCTGAGGTTTCTTATAAGTTTGCACTTAACCAGAACAAGTAAAATAATACAGGTAACAGAAAGCCTGTGATGCAGCAGCATCATGGGCTTGCTTTGCGTATAGAGATAATGTAGAGTGATTTGATTTGAAAGGATATTAATAATGCCAGATTATAGTAAAGAGATTGAGAAAAGACGTACATTTGCAATAATTTCCCATCCCGATGCAGGTAAGACAACTCTTACAGAGAAGTTCCTTCTGTATGGAGGAGCTATCAACCTCGCTGGTTCAGTTAAAGGTAAAAAGACAGCAAAACATGCAGTTTCAGACTGGATGGAGATAGAGAAGGAGAGAGGTATCTCTGTAACATCTTCTGTATTACAGTTTAACTATGATGGATATTGTATCAACATCCTTGATACACCGGGACATGAGGATTTCTCGGAGGATACCTACAGAACACTTATGGCTGCCGATTCAGCGGTCATGGTTATTGATGCATCCAAGGGTGTTGAGAAACAGACAATCAAGCTGTTCAAGGTATGTGTTTTAAGACATATCCCTATATTTACATTTATTAATAAGATGGATAGAGAAGCTAACGACCCATTTGAGCTTCTTGACGATATTGAAAATGTATTGGGAATCAGCACATGTCCGGTTAACTGGCCTATCGGATGCGGCAAGGAATTCAAGGGTGTGTATGACAGGAATACTAAGGAGGTATCACTTTTCAAGGCTGCGATGAACGGTCAGAAGGAAGTTGATACTAAGAATATTCTTGCCGGTACAGATGAGCTTAAGGCAGAGATTGGCGATGGCTTTTACGACAAGCTTAATGAGGATATAGAGCTTCTTGACGGAGCAAGTGCGGATTTCTCACTTGAGGAGGTTCAGGCTGGTAACCTTACACCTGTATTTTTCGGTTCAGCCCTTACTAACTTTGGTGTTGAGACATTCCTTCAGCATTTCCTGTCTATGACTACATCACCACTTCCAAGAAATTCTTCTAAAGGTCTTATCGACCCTGTTAAAGAGGATTTCTCAGCATTTGTATTCAAGATTCAGGCTAATATGAATAAGGCTCACAGAGACAGAATTGCATTCATGAGAATATGTTCAGGCAAGTTTGAGGCCGGAATGGAAGCTAACCATGTGCAGGGCGGCAAGAAGATAAGGCTTTCACAGCCACAGCAGATGATGGCGCAGGAGAGACACATAGTTGAGGAGGCATATGCCGGTGATATTATCGGTGTATTCGACCCGGGTATATTCTCTATTGGAGATACAATATGTACTTCTAATGAGAAATTCGCATTTGAAGGTATTCCTACATTTGCACCAGAGCATTTTGCAAGGGTACGTCAGATGGATACAATGAAGAGAAAGCAGTTTATCAAGGGTATCAGCCAGATTGCACAGGAAGGTGCTATCCAGATATTCCAGGAGTTTAATACTGGAATGGAGGAGATTATCGTTGGTGTTGTAGGTGTTCTTCAGTTTGAAGTCCTTGAATACCGCTTAAAAAACGAGTACAATGTAGATATAAAGCTGGAAACTCTTCCATATGAGCATATCAGATGGATTGAGAATCCAGAGGAGATTGATGTTAACAGAATTGTTGGTACATCAGATATGAAGAAGATTAAAGACTTAAAGGACAATCCACTTCTCCTGTTCGTTAACAGTTGGAGTGTTAACATGGTTCTTGAGAGAAATGAGAATCTTAAGCTTTCTGAATTCGGAAGATAGATTCTCTGTCAGGCTTTTGGAGGATTATTTTGAGATACATTCACAATTATTTAGTACAAAAGAATACAAGAATAAAGAAGATTGTCAGAAAAACTGTGGCAGCAGTATCGGTGATGGCACTTGCATTTACATCGGCACTGGCTGTACAGCTTCCTGCGGTTAACACTGAGGTGGTGTACGCAGACCAGACAACATCATCAAAAGGACAGATATCTAACGGATGTACTAATGTTAATATCCGTAAAGGCCCGGGAACATCACATGCTTCATATGGTGAGTTTAATGGTGGATTTCAGTTTGATATTTTAGGAATTATCAGTACTTCTGAGACTTATAAGTGGTACAAGATAGGATTTACACTGAATGGTTCTTATAACATAGGTTATGTGTCAAGTGACTATGTCACAGAGATTAAGAATTATACATATGAAGAGAACACAGATTTTGAAAGCTATCTGACTAAGCAGGGATTCCCTGAATCATACAAGCCTTCATTAAGACAGCTTCATGCTCAGTATCCTAAGTGGAACTTTGTTGCCAAGAAGATTAATGTCTCGTGGGATGATTTTATCAATAATGAGAATGTCAGAGGACGAAGCCTTATATATGGCTCTGCGGTAAGTTCGTGGAAGTCTATTGAGTCAGGATGTTATGACTGGAATACAGATACATATGTAGCTATGGACAGCGGTAACTGGGTTCAGGCATCAAGAGCGCTTATTGAATATTGTGCTGACCCAAGAAATTATCTTAACTCAACTAATATATTTGCATTTGAGTCATTATCATATGATTCATCTACACATACAGTCGATGGCGTTAACAATGTGCTGTCGGGAACATTTATGGCTAATTCGAGCCATGACCTTACATATAATGGAACAAATTATGCTAATTATGCAGCGGCTTTGATATATGCAGCATCAAGAAGTGGTGTAAGCCCATATCACCTTGCAACAAGAATTTTGCAGGAGCAGGGAACTAATGGTGCGGGAAGCTCTATATCAGGAAATGTAGCTGGATATGCAGGATATTATAACTATTATAATATAGGAGCTTATGCTGGCGGTGGTATTACAGCGGTTCAGAACGGGCTTAAGTATGCCGCATCTTCAGATTCAACAACACTCCGTCCATGGAATACAAGAATGACAGCACTTATAGGTGGTGCAGTATTTATCGGACGTGGCTATATATCAATCGGACAGAATACAATCTACTATGAGAAGTTCGATGTTCAGAGTGGTGGATATTATCACCAGTATATGACTAACATATGTGCTGCAATGAGCGAATCAGTCACTGCCGCCAAGGCATATTCAGAGAGCTTCAAGCAGAGCACAGCGCTTACATTCTATATACCAGTGTATAACAACATGCCATCAAGCGCATGCAGCCAGCCAACAGGTGATGGTAATCCTAATAACCTTCTGTCTGATATAAGTGTCAATGGCAATACGCTCACACCTTCATTTAACAAATACACATCAGAATACAGTGTTATTGTTGGAAGCGGTGTGTCAAGTGTAACGGTTAACGCATCGGCTATATCAGATAAAGCAAAGGTATCTGGAACTGGTACATATAACTTAAAATATGGCGTTACCGAGATTAATATTAAAGTAACTGCCGGCAATGGAACAGTAAGAACGTACACGATTAATGTTGCCAGAGGTAATTCACAGAGTGGTTCAGATGGAACAATCTCTTCAAGCACATACTCTATTGATATGGAGAATGGATTTGTGACAGGAATCACGGCTGGAACACAGGCAGACAGCGTGGCGGGCAATATTAAGGTTGTTAACAACGGAAAGGTTGTCATCACAGATTCTGATGGAAATGTCAAGTCAGGAAATGTATCAACAGGAGATGTGGTTAATGTATACAGCTCATCTAATAGTAAGATGGCAAGCTACAATGCTGTTGTTAAGGGCGATGTCAATGGCGATGGTATTATTGATATTCTTGATATTGTTAAGATTAAGAACCAGATGCTTGGTAATTCAGAACTTAAGGGAGCATACATGAGTGCGGCAGATATTGATAATAATGGTTCTGTTGACCTTATGGATATTGTCAAGGCTAAGAGCCTGCTTCTTGGAGACTGATGGAGGTAATATATGAAAAATGTTAAATCGGTTATATCGGTGATGATGTGTGCCATTGCTGCCATATTAGTATGTATAATTTTTAATACTTCTGATGTGTATGCGGCATCAAGCGCATCTATATCAGTCAGCGGCACAAGTGGTAATGTTGGAGATCAGGTTACTGTCAATGTCACAATATCATCTGATACAGAGATTGGAGCTACTAAGATTAACCTTATATATGATGCAGATTCACTCCAGTATGTATCTGGTGGAGACTCAGGTTCCGCAGGTACAGTAGTGTGGATTGATATTGATACATTTAAGTCAAAATCAAGAAGCATCACATTCAAGGTATTAAAGGCAGGAGACAGTACAGTCAGCGTATCATCTGGTTCATCTGTTGCATCACTTGCAGGAGATTATATGCAGGTCAGCGCAGGTTCAGGCAAGGTTACAGGTAATGCACCTAAGACAGCCTCATCTGATAATCTTCTGTCATCACTTAAAGTAAGTCCGGGAACACTGACACCAGCATTCTCTAAAGACGTGACAGAATACACAATGACTGTCGGAGCTGATGTTGCAAAGCTCGTAGTTAGTGCTACAGCGAACAGTTCAGCAGCAACTATATCAATATCTGGAACAAGAATGGATCCGGGTGATAACAAGACATACATAACTGTCACAGCGGAGAATGGTACTAAGAAGACTTATACAATCAGTACTTATAAAGATACATCGACAACAACAACTGAACCGGCAGCATCAGAGCCAGAGACACCTGCTGAGCCGGTTGTCCCAGAGGAAGGAGCTAAAGAAGTCACAGTTGGCAGCATGAAATATGCAGTTGACGGAGATTTTGAGGCACACCCACTTCCTACAGGCTTCGAGGAGACAGAGATTGAGATAGATGGAACAACAGTGAAGGCTGCCAAAGGATTTGGCAAAAAGCTTACATTAGTTTATCTTGTATCTATGGATGGCGAAGGCAAGGCTGGATATTATATATATGATTCAGTTAAGAAGTCATATGACCTCTATATTGATATGGAGCAGATTGAAAGCCATTATGCATATCTTCCTGTAACTGACGGAATGGAGATTCCTGCTGGATTTGAGATTGAGACAATCAAGATTAACGATACAGATGTTGATGTGTTAAAGCCAAGTGGAAGAAAAGAAACTGCTGAGTTTTATCTGTTCTATGGTATTGACAGTGCTGGTAATTCAGACTGGTTCGTATATGATACCAAGTACAATACAGTACAGAGATTCTTCTTTGATGGTTCAATCAATGAATATTTCAGCGATTCGCAGATAGAAAATGCAACAGTAGCTGCTGCATCTTCTAATGCCACAACATCTGATTTCAATGACCATTTAAAGACAATAATAGTTATCATATCACTTGTACTCTGCGTTGTATGCCTCATTATAGCTATCGTGAGCGTAAACAAAGCTAATAAGAGCAGGTATTAGTGAATTGTACAACACTTCGCTAAACTACTACTTTTTCTGAATGGATAAAAAAGTTGCGAAAAAATCCAAATTTACATTGAATTCTGGATTTTTTCGCAACTTTTATTTGTTTTAAGCCAATATCATGATTTTATATTATAAAATATGGTGAATTTTGGATTTATTATGTGAATTAATGCCATTTACGCCATATAGATAGTCCAATGCCTAAATTTACCCTCCAATTTATCTCCGCTGCACTGGGGCTTTTGGAGTGGTGGGAGACACTTCCTATTCCATCCCCTTTTTCTTAATATCATGTATCACAAAAGCCGCCACTACACATGACAAAGCTGCTGTCAGGATATTGCTGGCACCCATTACGATACCGACACTCTCGCTTCCGAGAGTTGTAAAATTCTGCAATGCCCATAAGATAGGGATTCTGAATACAAATACACGGCAGAAGTTACAGAATAATGTAAGCTTTGTCTTGCCAAATCCAAACAGAAGAGCCATAACAGCAGAATTGATACCTAAAGGAACACATCCACCGAATGAATCATATCTGAACACTCTGATAATTGTCTGCTGGAATTCAGTGTTAAAGCCTTCCGTACTGTTGGCAAAAAGCCATGTGATAGGACCAATAAATACATTTAAAAGAATATATCCTACAAGTCCGATTGAGGCATTGATAATTACCAGCCTCCAGAATGTACCTAACGCACGCTTGACGTTGCCGGCACCGAGGTTCTGGCTTATTATCGCAGAGCCGCCATCCTGAAATCCGTTCTGGCACTGTGTTGTTATACCATTGATATTGTTAGAGATACCAAGCGCACCGACAGTCACAGAGCCGTATTCCTTGCTCATTGAATTGACAACAGTCTTTCCAAGCGCAAATGCAACCTTTTCAACGATTACAGGAAATGACAGATTCAGCATCGGATTAACGACAAGCTTGCTGAAATGAATACTCTTTAAGCTGAATGTAAATGCATTGTTGCCACTTGTAAGATTACGTATCGCCATTATGAAAAGGAAACTCTGTGATATTACGCTTGCAACAGCAATCATTGTTATGTCTGCGTTAAGTCCATATATGAATATGGCAGTTATAGATAATTTGAGTGTTATAACGAACATGTTAAGTCTCAAAATTCTCTTGGAATTGCCTCTTGAACGCTCAATTGCTATGTATACATTATTAAAGAAGCTGAGCACTGTAGAGAACAGTGTTATTATAAAATATTTAGTTCCAACAGCTATGAAATCCTCAGGAGTTCCGGTAACTTTAAGGAAGAGCGGTGTTACCGGGATAAGCAGAAGAACGATAGCTGCAATGATACTGCATATGGCAAGGAGGGTACTAAGACGCTTCTTTACAAGCTCGTAGTCGCCGGCACCATATGCTTCACTTATCTTAAGAGTGCTTCCGACAGCAAGACCGGTTCCGACCGCACTAATCATGTTCTGTATCTGTGACAGATAGGCAACTGCTGACACGGCGACCGCACTTACATGTGATGCCATCATTGTATCGAGAATGTTAAACATATGATTGATTAGCTGAAATGCTGACAGTGGAATACACACATAGAATATTACTTTCCATAGATTTCCGTTGAGGGCGAAATCCCTAAACTTTTTGTCTTTTTCTGATAAACTTGCTTCGCCATTTACCTGTTCCATAAGTACCTCTTTTCTAATGGATGTCTTAACATAGATTTTACTATTTTAATTAATTTAATGATGTTGGGGTCAAAAGGTATTTTGACCTTTTGACCCTAGTATCATTTAATAATAATATATAAAAACTGTATTCACATTAAATAAAGTGTCTGTTTATAACATAATTACAGAAAAAACGCATTAATATAAAGCCATGTGCATGACATATATTAGTATAAATGTGTTGTCTGGGGCAAAAAAATGGCGTATAGATATAGTCAGAAATTAGAAAATCTTCTGGTTGTCAGCCTTGAATCTTCCATAAGAGAGAGGCTGGCATCAGATGATTTGTCGGCTGGTGTGGATGAGTCAGGGGAGAGATGGGAGATAATTGTAAAATATTATGCAAGGTCTGAGGAAGAATTTGTAAATCTTATTACAGACAATTATCCGGGCAGTGAAGTGACGGCATTGCTATGTAATTATGCCATTATAGTGACGTCGCATGATAACATTAATCTTATTGCAAATGAGCCTTTAGTTGAATACATAGAGAAACCTAAAATATTATATTTTGATTTAATTAATGAAAAGCGTGAGAGCTGTATTCCTTCAGGAGCTGCTATAACACCAGTTTACAGCGCACAGGAAAGAATAGAAGGACTTAGTGGTCGTGGTGTTATAACGGCTGTTATTGATACCGGAATTGATGTCTCTGACAGGGCGTTCAGGAATAATGATGGAACGACAAGGCTTATAAGGCTGTGGGATCAGCAGAGTGGCAGAGTATATGATGACATGGATATCAATGACGAGCTTGCAATGAGCAATAACCCTGCAATTTATGGCGACAATCAGGCATTGTTCTATGATTATTCCAATCATGGCATAAATGTGTGTAAGATAGCATGTGGCAATGATGGCGTGGCATATGGTTCAGATATTATATTTGTAAAATTAAGAAGGTCAGATGATGGATTTACTAATACAACGGATATGATGAGAGCTGTTGATTACTGTATAAGAACTGCGGCAGAACTTGGAATGCCAGTTGCAGTCAATATAAGTTATGGAAGCAATTACGGCCCACATCTGTTTGACGATATACAGACAGCTTATATCAATGATGTGAGCCGTGTGTGGAAAAGCATTATATGCGTTGGGAGTGGCAATGAGGCACAGGCATCAATCCATGCATATGTAGAGATTGCGCAGGCGGAGACTAAGACAGTCGAGCTTGCGGTAAGAGACTATGAGCAAAGCATCAATTTTGCGATATGGTTCAGTGCGCTTGACGATATAGATGTGACACTTGTTTCTCCAGGAAATGTGTCTTACGCAATTCCAAATGAGAGCATGAGGGTACACAGAACAAGGCTTGCAGATACGCAGGTGATAACCTATACAGGTGAGCCAAAGCCATACAGCGAGGCAAGGGAAGTGTATGTCGGCTTGAATGGTGATGACTATGTGACAACTGGCTTGTGGAAGCTTATTTTTAAAGGTAATTATATAAAGAATGGAAGTTTTAACATATGGATGGCATCTGCTGTGACACTTAATCAGGGAACAGGATTTTTACGGCCTTCGGTTGAACTTACATTTACAATTCCATCGACAGCAGACAGCGTGATAACGGTCGGTGCTTATAACAGTGCCACCATGACACCGGCGGCTTTTTCCGGGAGAGGTTATGCTGTGGAGACAGGATATGCGGCAATAACCAAGCCGGACATATCCGCACCGGGTGAAAATGTATATGTTGATTCCACCAATGTTGTGACAGGAACATCATTTGCGGTTCCATTCGTGACCGGAAGTGCGGCACTTCTTATGGAATGGGGGATAGTGAATGGCAATGATGCGTATATGTACGGCTATAAGCTGAAAGCTGCATTAAAAAAGGGAGCTGTGCAGCTTCCCGGCCAGCCCATACAGTCGTCTGTTACAGGGTGGGGCAGACTGTGCCTGCGCAACAGCATTCCCCGCTGAATAAACAAAACTCCCATGCCTGCAAGCCCTCCCACACGCACTCAGTCCCCATACGCACCCAGCCACCCATACACCCAGTCTGCATATACGTCTGTGCAGCATGACGACTGCCGTGTGACTCTTAGGGCGGTGTTAGACAAACGCTAAGCCGACTGCTAAACCGTCCAAGCGAAGCGCGTTTTTAGCAAGGAGGCTTTAATCGGCTTTGTCGTGCCGCTCTTAGAGCCACTAGGCACAAAGGACCAGCAAGCAGACGTATATGCAGACTGGGTGTATGGGTGGCTGGGTGCGTATGGGGACTGAGTGCGTGTGGGAGGGCTTGCAGGCATGGGAGTTTTGTTTATTCACTAGGTGTTGACGTATATAAGATATTTGAGTAAAATGTACAAGTTATGAAAAGAAGGAAAGAGGGGACTTATGAAGTATTATGCAGTAAGAAAGGGGCGCAAACCAGGGATATATACGAACTGGGATGAATGTAAGGCTCTTGTGACTGGATTTAAGGGGGCTGAATACAAAAGTTTTACCCAGAGAGAAGCTGCACTTGAATATATGTCAGGAGGTGCGGCTGTTTCTGTCGAAGAGTCAGAGGCATACAGCTTTGTAGATGGTTCATTTAATCAGGCGACAGGTGTATACGGATATGGTGGTTTTCTTACATATAAAGGCGAGAAATATATTCTGTCAGGCTGTGGTGATGATGCGGAGATGGCATCTATGCGAAATGTGGCAGGAGAGGTGCTTGGAAGCATGGCTGCTGTTGAAAAGGCATTAGAATTAGGAATCAGAAGCCTTGATATATATTATGATTATATGGGAATCAGCATGTGGGCGACTGGTGAGTGGAAGCGCAACAAGAAAGGCACAATAGCTTACCACGATTATATACAGTCAGTTAAAGATAAGATTTCGTTGAGATTTGTAAAGGTCAAGGGCCACTCAGGTGTTGAGGGCAATGAGGAAGCTGACCGTCTTGCCAAGAAGGCAGTAGGTATAATATAGGAGGATATTAATAATGGAAATTCAGATATTACATTGGTTTGAGTCATTGCATAACCCAATACTCAATCCTGTTATGTATGCGATTACTTCACTTGGAGATAAAGGTTTATTCTGGATACTTATGGCGGTACTTTGCATGACGCTTCTGCCTAAGAAATACAGAAAAGTCGGATTTACAATGCTTATAGCGCTTGTGCTTTCTGTTATATTCTGCAATATAATCATGAAGAATATATGGCACCGTCCAAGATGCTTCTGGGTTAATGGACAGCCGCTTACAGTAAGTGGTGAGTTTGAAAATCTCTACAATATATTTAATTCAATAGGCGATTATTCATTCCCATCAGGGCATACATCAGCTTCATTTGCTGCGGCATTGGCAATCTTTATGTGGCGTAAGAGAGAGGGAATATATGCAATCGTGCTGGCAGCTCTTATTGCTGTATCGAGATTATATCTTACAGTACACTATCCAACTGATGTATTTGTAAGCCTTATCCTCGGAAGCCTTTACGGAATAGCCGCATATTATATAGCCAAATGGCTGTTCAAGAAATTCCCTGCATTTGGTGAAGTAATGGAGGGAAGGGCAAGCTATAAAACACTTATACATAGACAAAGTAATTAATAAAAATCCCAGATTTGAGAGCTGACAGCAAAAAGCTGTCTCCCAGTCTGGGATTTTTATTTTGTTTACTACATCTTGCAAAAGCAAGATGCACATTAGCCAAATCTGGTGAGGTATTCCTGAGAATAACAAAATATTATTGCAATGTAAACCACACTGTGCTACTATAATATTAACTTTTGTAAAACACTTTTATAAAAGTTGATTATGATTCATGACATGGAGGATATATATGAAGATATACAGTGTTGATGATGATAATTTTAAGCAGTACGGAAGAGTTATCAGAAGTGTAGTTACAGATGATGTGATTAAGGCGATGGAGAGCACTCCGCTTCCAGAAGACGTGATATATGAGCCATCTGAAAAAGCTCTTGAGAGTACAGATTTCGCCTACACTATGGAGAAAGAGTACTATGGAGATTATCCGGTTCAGGTTGGATTCTGTAATGGTCATAATCAGAAGCTTAACGCAGTAGAATATCATAGAAGCAGTGAAGTCAATGTTGCATGCACAGATATGATTCTTCTGCTTGGAAGACAGCAGGATATTGAAGATGACTATACATATGACACAGCTAATATTGAAGCATTTCTTGTTAAAGCGGGAACGGCTGTTGAGATATATGCCACAACCCTTCATTATGCGCCATGTGGTGTTGATGGAGCAGGCTTTAAATGCATGGTTGTCCTTCCTAAAGGTACTAATTATGAAGTGGATATGCCAAGAAAGAACAGCGGAGAGGACAGGCTTCTGGCAGCTACTAACAAGTGGCTTATAGCACATAAGGATGCACATATAGATGGTGCATTTGAGGGATTAAAAGGAACAAACATAACAGTTTAAAATACAATATTTTAATGCGCCAAGCGCAGAAAGGAATGAAATCAGGATGATTAATACACCAAGTATCAAAGTGGGAATCGTAGCAGTGAGCCGTGATTGTTTCCCAGAGAGTCTTTCAGTTACAAGAAGACAGAATTTAGTTAAAGCTTATGCGGCTAAATATGATGCATCAGAAATCTATGAGTGCCCAGTCTGTATAGTTGAGAGTGAGATTCATATGATGCAGGCAATTGAAGATTTAAGAAAAGCAGGATGTAATGCACTCTGCGTATATCTTGGCAATTTCGGACCAGAGATAGCAGAGACTATGCTTGCAAAGAAGTTCCATGGACCTAAGATGTTCATAGCTGCCGCTGAGGAGACATCAGCTAACGGAGGACTTGTAGGCGGAAGAGGAGATGCTTACTGCGGAATGCTCAATGCAAGCTATAACCTCAAATTAAGAGGAGTTAAGGCATATATACCTGACTATCCAGTTGGAACAGCAGAGGAATGTGCAGACATGATTCATGAGTTTATTCCTATTGCAAAGGCTTTATATGCAATCAGGAATCTCAAGATTATAAGCTTTGGTCCAAGACCAACTAACTTTATAGCATGTAATGCACCTATCAAGCCATTATATGACCTTGGCGTTGAGATTGAGGAGAATTCAGAGCTTGATTTATTCGAGAGCTTCAACAATCATGATGGCGATCCAAGAATCCCTGAAACAGTCAAGAGTATGCAGGAGGAGCTTGGCGAGGGCAACAAGAAGCCTGAGATATTAGCAAAGCTTGCACAGTATGAGCTTACACTTCTTGACTGGGTAGAGGCACATAAGGGTTCAAGAAAATATATAGCAATAGCAGGTAAATGCTGGCCAGCATTCCAGACACAGTTTGGATTCGTTCCATGTTATGTCAATTCGAGACTTACATCTATGGGAATTCCTGTATCATGTGAGGTTGATATATATGGAGCGTTGAGTGAATTTATAGGAACAGTTGTAAGTGATGATATCGTTACACTTCTTGATATCAATAATACAGTCCCATCTGATATCTATAATGAGGATATCAAGGGCAAATTTAATTACACTCTTACAGATACATTTATGGGATTCCATTGTGGTAATACATCATCTAAGAAGCTTTCGTTCTGCGAGATGAGAAATCAGATGATTATGGCACGTTCTCTTCCTGAGGAAGTTACTAATGGAACTCTTGAGGGTGATATCGTTCCTGGCGATATAACATTTTTCAGACTTCAGAGCACAGCAGATGCCAAGCTTACAGCATACATAGCACAGGGTGAGGTTCTTCCAGTTGCAACACGTTCATTTGGTGCAATCGGAATATTTGCAATACCTCAGATGGGACGTTTCTACAGACATTACCTTATTGAGAATAATTTCCCTCATCACGGTGCAGTGGCATTTGGACATTTTGGCAAGCAGTTATTTGAAGTATTTAAGTATCTTGGAGTAGAGGAAGTTGGATATAACCATCCAGCAGGAGTACTTTATAAGAATGAGAATCCATTTTCATAACATTCTTAGATTGGAGGATGCATGTATTATATAGGTATTGATCTTGGAACATCCGCAGTTAAAATGCTGCTTATGGATGAACACGGCAGGGTTGTGAATTCTGTATCTAAGGAATATCCAATCAGCTTTCCGAAGCCGGGCTGGAGCGAGCAGAACCCGGAGGACTGGCTTGAAGCAGTTATTGACGGTGTAAGGGAACTTGTTGATGCAGATGATGACAGTGCATGTGGATGTGAAGAGTATGATTATTCACCTAAAGCAAAGCAGGTAGCAGGTATCAGCTTTGGTGGACAGATGCATGGACTTGTCATATTAGATGAGAATGATGAGGTCATAAGACCAGCGATACTCTGGAATGATGGAAGAACCATCAAAGAATGTGATTATCTTAACAATGTGATTGGTAAAGACAAGCTCACAGAGTATACAGCTAACATAGCATTTGCAGGATTCACGGCACCTAAGCTGTTATGGTTAAAGGAGAATGAGCCAGAGAATTTTGCTAAGATTAAAAAGATAATGCTTCCTAAGGATTATATAGCATACAAGCTGACAGGCGTACATTGTACAGATGTGTCAGATGCATCGGGAATGCTTCTGTTCGATGTTAAGAACAGAACATGGTCAGATGAGATGATTAAGATATGTGGAATCAAGAAGGAACAGCTTCCAAAGATATATGAAAGCAGTGACTGTGTTGGACTTTTAACACCACATATGTCAGCTAAATTAAGACTTCCACTTACAGTAAAGGTTGCAGCAGGTGCGGGAGATAATGCCGCCGCTGCGGTTGGAACTGGAACAGTCGGTGATGGAAAATGTAATATATCACTCGGAACAAGTGGAACAATATTCATATCAAGCAAAGAATTCGGTGTGGATAGGAACAATGCACTTCACTCATTCGACCATGCGGATGGTACATATCATCTGATGGGATGTATGCTTAGTGCGGCATCGTGCAACAAATGGTGGATGGACGATATACTTGATACAAAGAAGTACGCCGAGGAACAAAAGGATATAACTGATGATAAACTTGGACGTAATCATGTGTATTATCTTCCATATCTTAGCGGAGAGCGTTCCCCACACAATAACCCTCTTGCAAGGGCAACATTTACAGGAATGACGATGGATACATCGAGAGCTGATATGACACAGGCAGTCCTTGAGGGAGTTGCATTTGCGATAAGAGATTCATTTGAGGTTGCTAAGAGCCTTGGAATTAATATTGATAAGGTAACATTATGTGGCGGTGGAGCCAGGAGTCCTCTGTGGCGTAAGATAATTGCTGACGTGCTTAATGTGTCAGTTGTTATACCTAAGGTTGAAGAGGGACCATCAATGGGAGCTGCGATGCTTGCAATGGTTGCCACAGGAGAATATACAAGCGTTGAGGCTGCGGCTGATGCGATATGCAAGGTTTCAGAGGTTATTGAGCCAGATAAAGAAATTGCGGCACGATACGATGAGTGTTACAATAAATTTAAGATGATATATCCAGCATTAAAGCCTGTGTTTGCGAAGCTGTAAAACTAGTACATCGTTTTCGAAATAACTATACCACTCACTTGTCTGCAAATCCGATTGCACAGGCATAAAAGCCTCGGCGTAGCCCGCTACGCCTACATTTTTATACCTGCACACTCGAATCTGCATCCTGCGTGATTGGTATAGTTATTTACGAAACGATGTACCAGTTTCCACAGGATTTGATAAATAAAAAGTTTTAAAATTAAATAAAGGAGTTTGTATTATGAGAATTTTTATTGATACTGCTAATGTTGATGAGATAAGAAAAGCTAATGATATGGGAGTTATCTGTGGCGTAACAACTAACCCTTCACTTATTGCTAAAGAGGGAAGAGATTTCAACCAGGTTATCAAGGAGATAGCTTCAATCGTTGACGGCCCTATAAGTGGTGAGGTTAAGGCAACTACAGAGACAGCAGAGGGAATGATAGAAGAAGGAAGACAGATAGCTGCAATTCATCCTAACATGGTAGTTAAGATTCCTATGACAGCAGAGGGACTTAAAGCTACTAAGGTGCTTACATCAGAGGGAATCAAGGTTAATGTGACACTTATATTCTCTGCTAACCAGGCAGTTCTTGCAGCAAGAGCCGGAGCTACATATGTTTCTCCATTCCTTGGAAGATTAGATGATATATCATCACCAGGAATCCAGCTTATTCAGGATATAGTTGACATTTTCTCTAATTACGATATACAGACTCAGATTATATGTGCAAGCGTTCGTAATCCAATTCATTTCACAGACTGCGCTCTTGCTGGTGCAGATATAGCAACAGTACCTTACAAGGTAATTGAGCAGATGGTACACCATCCACTTACAGATGCGGGTATTGAGAAGTTTAAGAAAGATTACGAAGCTGTTTTTGGAAAGTAATGAATAAATCAGGTATTACATCAAAAGACGTAAAATTAATTAATAAGAACAGAATATACAGATATATTTACGAAGCAGTGCAGACTTCAAGACAGGAGATTTTTGAACAAATCGGACTTTCCATGCCGACAATACATCAGAATCTCAAAGCATTGATTGAGGATGGCTTGATTGTAATAGATGGCAATTTTGACTCGACAGGCGGCAGAAAGGCACAGGTATTCTCGATTAATTCCAATGCCAGATATGCTGTGTCGCTCAATATCTCTGCTAATGGAGTGTATGCAAGGCTTATAGATATGTATGGAAGTATTCTCACAGAGGCATATCTGGAGGACACATTTGTACCAGAAGAAGGTTATTACAGACAGTGCGCCGGACTGATAGAAAAGTGCATTGACACTGCAGGTGTCGGCAGGGAGAAAATATTAGGTGTCGGAATTACGATACCGGGAATCCTTGATGATACGAATAAGATTATTGTCAATGCGCCTACTATGGGTGTAAGGAACTGCTCAATTGAGGATATCGCAGGATTTATACCATACCCATGGATTGCCATGAATGATGCCAAATCAGGCTGTTATGCGTTGTACTGGTTCAATATGCGTGGCACGGGGCGTAAAAGATACATCTATCTTATGTTAAGCCAGGGTGTCGGCGGAGCGATATTTGATGAGAACTTTGATGTGTCTGGCAATCATAACAGGTCTGGTGAATTCGGTCATATGACTATTCATCCTGGTGGCAGGAAATGCTTCTGTGGACGTGAAGGCTGTTTTGAAAGCTATGTGTCATCAAGATGTCTTTCGTCTGACTGTGGTGTTACTTTAAAAGAGTTTTTTGAACAGTTAAAGAATGGTGATAAGGATAAAATCATGATATTTGAAGAGTATCTTGATAATCTGGCAATTGGCATTAATAACTTGTATACTATATGTGACTGTGATATTGTTATAGGTGGTCAGGTTGCTGAGTACTTAAAGGATTATAAGGATATCCTTGAGACAAAGCTTGCAGGACGCTATTCATTTGATACAGACGGGGATTATATAAGTTTCTCCGGCTGCTCGGATATGAAGGCTTCTGCGGGTGCGGCACTTACATTTATATCTGGCTTTATCGAAAGTATATGATATGGGGACAGGTTCATGAGATTGACGGATAATATTAAGAGAATTTCCTTTGATACTTTTATAAAGCACTGCGTGGTAAGTTTAATTACCGCGTGGTGCTTTGTTTCGTGTGTGAATATGATACGGCTTTCTTCTGAGATATTTAATCCGGTTGAAAGTCTTGCAACTGTCGGGTATACGAGCATAGCTGTATATGTTGCAGTGATTCTTGTTGTGGCAGCAGTGCTTACAGCGTTTTCCCTGCGGTCAGGTGCTGATAAGATAATGAATTATATAATGTTTGTGTCAGCACTGGTATGTGGTCTGGTGATTGTATCGCTAAAGCAGGATGTATATACGTGTCTTGCAGTGTCAGGGCTTGTTCTGCTTGCCTTTCTATATGCATCAAGGGATATGAAGATTACGGACATAGTCATAAGCAGAAAATACATGATTATACTGATAGCTGTGGCGGCGGCTCTGATTGCAGTATTTATCGGAGTTACTGCTGTGTACAGATATATTACATACAATGTGCCGAACTTCGATGGCGGGTTGTTTTTCCAGATGTTTTATTATATGAAAAATCATCTTACAATGCAGACAACGCTTGAGAGGGATGTGCTTATGTCACATTTCAAGGTTCATACATCACCTGTATTCTGGCTTCTGTTCCCGGTATATTATGTATTTCCATATCCGCAGACAATCCAGATTTGTCAGGGATTTGTTCTTGCGTCTGCTGTGATTCCGCTTTCACTGCTGTGCAATAAGAAGGGAATAAGCAGAGCAAAGACAGTGGTAATATGCTGCATATATTGTTTTATGCCATATGTTGCGGGTGGCTGTGGATACGATGTGCATGAGAATATGTTTCTTCCAGTGGCAATATTTACCCTGTTGTATGCATTTGAACGCAATTCGTGGAAATGTATTATACCGGCACTTATATTCCTGCTTAGTGTCAAAGAGGATGCCGCTGTGTATGCAGGATTTATAGGGATGTATATGCTTGTAAGCAGGGACAGAAAGGATAAATCATACATCAAATCAGTGGCTGTCATGCTGGTGGCTGTTATCTATTTTGCGATTACCGTGACATATATAAAAAATGCAGGATTTAATACAGCGACTGACAGGTTTAATAATATGATATATGGCCATGATGGCAATGTGCTTGGCATGATACCGACAATATTTATCAATCCGGGTTATACAATTGCACAGATAATGAGTGATGGCAATATCAGATATATAATAACAGTTCTTGCACCTATGCTGTTCCTGCCGCTGTATTGCAGGGATTACAGGCTGTATATTCTTGCGGGACCATTTCTTATGTTTAACCTGATGCCGTCATATGAGTATCTGCATGACATTAATTTTCAATATACATTTGGAAGTGCAACACTTCTGTTTTATATGGCAGTTTTGTGTATACAGGAGGATAGAAAGCATAATCCGTTAAAGACATTATGCATGATGGGAATTGTGACAGGGCTGTTTTTTACATCAGGGATGATAAGCAGATTTGATTATATTAACATGTATAACAATTCTGCGTACAGACAGATATATGAAGAGATTAATGAATCATTATCACATATACCGGATGATGCAGAGGTTACAGCAGGAACATTTCTTTGCAGCCACCTGTCGCAGAGAGATATAGTATATGAGGATTATTACACGGACAAAGAGACAGAATACCTCGCCTTGGACCTGCGCGGAACAGAGTATGACTATGATGTCAGCGAGTTCTATGAATCCAAGGGGTATGAAACGCTGTCGTATAAAGAAGGAATTATAGCAGTATTCAGGAAAAGGTAGCATATGATTAGTCTGCGGCTTTGACTTTTGATATGGACATATTTTTTTAAAGCTAGTATAATCACTTGTATTAGTTATGCATTAAAGTTGAGCCAGAAAGGAATATAATGCCATGAAAACTTGGGAAAAGTACATACGAAGAGTAGAACCTTATACACCGGGAGAACAGCCTAAGACTGCCGGCGTTATCAAACTTAATACCAATGAGAATCCATATCCTGCTTCACCAAAGGTTATAGAAGCTGTGAAGAATTTTGATACAGATAAGCTGCGTCTTTATCCAGATCCTGAGGCATCTGTACTTGTCGATGCGATTGCACACAGATATGGACTTTCATCAGATCAGGTATTCGTAGGAGTTGGCTCTGATGATGTTATATCCATGAGTTTTATGACATTTTTTAATTCAGAACTGCCAGTTCTGTTCCCAGATATATCATATTCATTCTATGAAGTCTGGGCAGATGTATACAATGTGAAATATGAAAAGGTTCCTGTAGACAAGGATTTCAATATTGTGCCAGAGGATTATATGAAAAAGAATGGCGGTATAATATTCCCTAATCCTAATGCACCTACAGCACTGTACATGGGACTCGACAGGGTTGAAGACATTATAAAGGCTAATCAGGATTCAGTTGTTATTGTCGATGAGGCATATATTGATTTTGGCGGCAAGTCAGCAGTTGGTCTTATTGAAAAGTATGACAACCTCTTAGTTGTCCAGACATATTCCAAGTCACGTTCTATGGCGGGCATGAGAATCGGATTTGCAATGGGTAATGCCAAGCTTATCAAGGCTATGAATGATGTCAAATTCTCAGTTAATTCATATACTATGAATGCCACGTCTCTGGCATTTGGTGTTGCTTCTATGAATGATGAGGAATATTTCAAGGAGTGCACAGACAAGATTATTGAAACAAGAACAAGAAGCATGGAAGAGCTTGCAAAGTTAGGATTTACATTCCCTGATTCCAAGGCTAACTTTATATTTGCATCACACAGAACTGTTCCTGCATCTGAGATATTTGCAGAGCTTAAGAAAAGAAATATTTATGTAAGATATTTTAATAAGCCAAAAATCGATAATTATTTAAGAATCACAGTAGGAACAGATGAGCAGATGGATAAACTGTTTGAGGCATTAAAGCAGATAATAGGTGACAGATAATGAGTGTTCCATTTGAAAACAGGAATTTTCAGAAAGAGCTTGATAAAATGGTTGAAGGATTGCAGTGGGAGGGAAAGATTCCGAATCTTTTACTTCATAGCTGCTGTGCTCCATGCAGCAGTCATTGTATAGAGTATCTTTCGCAATTTTTCCATGTCACAGTGTTTTACTACAATCCTAATATATCTGAGCAGGCAGAGTATCAGAAGAGGGTTGCTGAACAGATAAGATTTATAGGTGAATTTCCTGCAAAATATCCTGTTTCATTCATTGAAGGAGACTACGAGCCAGATAAGTATTATAAGAGCGTGGCTGGTCTTGAAAAATGCAAAGAGGGTGGCGAGAGGTGCTTCGTGTGTTATGAGCTGCGTCTGCGAAAGACTGCTGAACTGGCGAAGGAGCGTGGATTTGACTATTTTACTACTACGCTTACAATCAGCCCTTTAAAAAACAGTGTCAAGCTCAATGAGATAGGTTTAAAGCTTCAGAATGAGTATGGTGTCCCATATCTTTTATCAGATTTTAAGAAAAAAGAAGGATATAGGCGTTCAATAGAGTTGTCGAGGGAATATAACCTGTACAGGCAGAATTTCTGTGGATGTGTATTTTCTAAAAATGCAATATAGAATCGGTAATGTGAATATGGTATAATATTGCAATGCACTGTGATGTGGACTGGCATTGCATAATGTGTAAATAGCAAAATGTGTAAATATTAAAATGGGAGGATGTGTATCTATGGCAAAAAATAAGTTTTTTAAGACAGTTGTTACACTTGGCGCACTTGGAGTTGCATCTAAAGTCGCATATGACAAATATAAGAATGTAAAATCAGAATTTGAAAAAGAAGAGAATGACAGCCTTGGAACAGAGGTTAAGAAGTATAATGCGATATTCCAGAACAAGGTTGTTGAGGTTGATGACGAGGTATTTACAGGCTGTGAAGTTAAGGCGATAGGTTCTAAGGCTGTTATCGACTTAGGACTCGCTGTATTTGAGAAGGACGTGTACATAGATTTTACAAGCAAGGCAAGTTCTGTAACTATCGTGCTTCCGGAGGGAGTTAATGTCGCATGTGATATCGAGAAGAGAGCCAGTGTTATCAATAATCTTGTTGAGAATACTGACGAAGAGGGAATACATACTGTATATGTTATCGGTACAGCAGATGCCAGCAGAATCCAGATAGTCCCTGTAGATTTCTATGTTGATGATGACGATGACTTTGAGGATATAGAGGATAATGCCACTGATAGTGAGGCAGAATCAGCTTCTGGTGATGACAAAGAGGCAGATGAGAAGTCTGAGAATACAGCAGATGACAAGGCTTCTGAGAATGATGACCTTGAAAAAATGGAAGACCCTGATGATGAGAGTGACCTCAGAAAGATTGATGGGGCTATAGAGCTTACAGTGGAAGAGGTAACTAAGAAATAGTCTGATATATTTACATCAAGTGATGCCAGGTGGCATTACTTGATGTTAGCAGCATACCAGAAGGGTATGGTGAAAGCTGATAAAATAATTAATTGAAAGTCTGGAATATATATGAGATACAAAGATAAGATAATAGCTTATTTTGACAGTTGCCCAGATGGATGTGTAATAGCTGCTAATGATCTCTATGAAAAGGAATTTTCTAAGATGTCACAGGCAGCTTTTTTTAAAGCATTGGAGCGTCTGACAAAGGAAGGAGTACTTATAAGGGCAGCCAAGGGAATGTATTCTAAGAATACTCCTATAGAAAATGACGATATGCTTAATCATTTCTTTGGCGAGGACAACATGGACGGAATGTATATAGGCGGGCAGCTTTATTCCAAATATGCTTTAACGAATGTTAAAGATGATGAGATATGGCTGTATTCAACGCTTATATCCAAGGAGACATGTAATATCGGCAATATCCATGTAAAGCGTGTACCGGTTCCATTAAGTTACGACAATACCAGGATTATAGAGGCATTGGAGATACTCCAGAATTATGACAATATTGAGGAGCTTAATAAGAATAAATTTGCCAGATACGCAAAGCAGTTTGCTAAAGGATATAATGATGAAGCGGCTGTGTATGTGATTAATAACATGAAATACAAAAAGAGTACCATAGCATTTATGAAAAAAATCCTTGATATGTACAAGGTTCCTAATTCACTGCAGCAGTTTTTAAGTTATGCATCAAGATATAAGATACCACCAGTGGCTAGGGTGGCAAGATAAGTGTGCATTATAGGTGCATTATACTTCGCTAAACCAATGGTTTGGCTGTATATCCTAAAAAATGCCAAAAAGCTCCGAAAAATGCAGCAAAAGTGGGGCTTTTGAAGCTGTTTTTCATAATAATAGAAAAATTGGGATTTGATTGCGTAATAAAAGCATGATTTTGGATTTTAATAATATTTTAGATAATAAAAATCCATAATCATGCTTTTAATTTTAAATGATATCTTGGCTTCTTCAAGTGAATAGTCCATAAATTGCATCTGCAATAAACCGCTCTGGCATATTTTTAATCTAATGTCTTATATACATTGCCATCAAGGTCTTTCCAGTAGAAATGGTCCTCAAGAATCATATAGCTGTGTGCGCTGTCCATCTTAGGGATAGAAACAGAGCCGGGATTAATGTAAGTGTATCCGTCACGCTCCTCACAACATGGGATGTGAGTGTGTCCACATACGAGATAATCACCATCACACAGTGCAGGAATGTTCTTTTCATCGAGCTTGTGTCCATGTGCAAGAACAAGGTGTCTGTCGTTGACATATACATGGGCTGTCTCGGCAAGCACGTTGAAATCAAGAACCATTTGGTCAACCTCTGTATCACAGTTGCCCCTGACACATAAGATTTTGTCCTTTAATGGATTTAACATAGCGATAACTTCCTTAGGTGCATATTCCTTTGGAAGGTCATTTCTTGGACCATGGTATAATATATCTCCAAGAAATACGAGCAAATCAGGCTTTTCAACCTCGTAACGCTCAAGAAGCTGTCTGCAATAGTAAGCAGAACCGTGAATATCTGATGCAATCATTATTTTCTTCATAGCAGTTCCTCTTTAATTAAGTTTATTTTGACTAATTATAGTCCCATTTTCACACGTATGTCACGTATGAAAGCTAATACATAATAGGATAATATCACATTTACAGGGAGCTGGATAATATTTTTTACAAATCTTGTCGTGAAATAGAACGCAAAGCCCTTTCCGTACATAACTGTAACCCAGTAAGTTCCAAGCAGAATGTTTACAAGCAGCATATCAACTGTTATGGCAAGAGTTGTTCTTATAAGAAATGCTATATCAATTTTGCCGCTTCTGTACATGCCAGCGATTGTAAGGATAATGTATACAACCATAATAACAGCAACAGCAACGAATCCCCATAAAGGCTTGGTTGTCTTTCTGTCAGTGTATACAGCAAGCATTCCTGCAAATGTTATGAATATAGATATGACAAGTGGAACCATGTTGTATCTTGTGAAGCCAAGCACGAACAAAGCCACGAACATAACCATAAAAAGCACCGCGATAATCTCCATGTTGGCAATTCCACCGACTAAGCCGCCAGTCATTACTTCCTTAATATAACTGAGTCCGATTCCCTGAAACTGTACAGGATTATCCCCTTTACCAGTGACATTAACAAATGGTGCCCAGAGCATAAGATTCATGGCTGCGAGTGGAAGTAGTATTCTTGCAATTTTAATAAATGGATTGGATTTTGCATTGTCAGTGTCTGCAAGTCCTTTAACATTTTTCTTCGCTGGCAGATGCTTATAAAAGAATACGCCATAGATAAGGCAGGCCAGTGCAGCACTGAGTGTCCATCCCGGAAAATAAGGGCCGGTTGGTTTGATGATAAACTGCACAACATCACCAATAGCACCGCATACTAATCCCATGACAGGGCCGTACAATGCACCAATTACTACATTTGCAATAAATGAAATGGAAATTCTTAATGATTCAGTGACCTGGATAGATACAAACACAGCCAATACTGTGTGAAGCGCAATTAAAAGCGCAGCAGTGACAACTGATTTAAGATTTTTGAATTCAGCCGCCGATTCTTTGAAAATAGACATAAAATTAACCTCCTTTGCAGTAGTTTCGATACTACATAAGAGGTTGTTGTATCCATGATATGTAGCAGCGGGATGCGAATCATGTACCGCAAGCTAATACTTTTCGTCCGAATGACAACTCCCTGTTCATCTGGCACTTAACGCACACAATCCTACTCTGCATTAATATTTTTTAGATGATTATAGCAGACCACCCCTAGAAGTCAATAGATTAATTAAATATTTGTAAAATCCCCCTGCCTGTGTGAGCCTGTGCACCTATGCTGTCAGGGCTGCCTGCGTGTGTGTATGCCAGATTTGCATGACGACTGCTGTGTGGGTCTTAGGGCGGTGTTAGACAATAGCTAAGCCGCTTGCTAAACGTTCAAACGAAGTGCGTTTTTAGCAAAGCGGCTTTAATAAGCTCTGTCGTGCCGCCCTTAGAGCCACTAAGCACAAAGGACCAGCAAATCTGGCATACACACACGCAGGCAGCCCTGACAGCATAGGTGCACAGGCTCACACAGGCAGGGGGATTTTACTTATATTATAATTAATTTATAGATTTTTAATTGCATTTACCTGCCTATATGATAGAGTATGTACATAAGTTTTATTTGAAAGGATGAGTTTTGTAATGAGTAGGTTCAGACAGAAGGTAATGCAGTTTATGCAGGGAAGATATGGAGCAGACCAGTTTTCCAGGTTCCTTATATATCTTTCGCTTATACTTTTAGTTATCACATTATTCTGTCGTAATAATTTTATTTATTATATAGCGGTGATTGTTCTGTTTTATTCATATTTCAGAATGTTGAGCCGCAACATTTCCAAGAGATATGCTGAGAACCAGAAGTATCTTTCGTTAAGATATAAGGTGGTTGGAAGGTTTAACTGGATTAAGTTAAGAATCAAGGATTCCAAGACACATAGAATTTTTAAGTGCCCAAGCTGCTCACAGAAGATAAGAGTTCCTAAGGGCAAGGGCAGGATAAGTATCAAGTGTCCAAAATGCAGAATAGAATTTATCAAGAAGACCTGATTAATCCATATTAATCAGGTCTTCAAATCTATAATTCTTCAGGCATTGTCCAGCTATCAGCCTGCTGTCTGTAATTATTGGCAAGCTCATTATAAGTTCTTAAAGCTTCGTCATCGCCGGCATCACGCATAAGGCATGATAACCTGTCATAACAGAGGGCAAGCTGGTTAAGAGGCGTGTCACCGCCGGCATGTATATCAAGTACAGGCTGTGTCTCATATGCAGCATTGACATACCAAAGAACAGCTTCCTCGTAGTCTTCAAGGGAAAGGTAATAGTCACCAAGCTCAAGACATATCTCAGAAGATGGATTGTCGGCGACCTGCTTTAAAACTGTCTTAAAAAATGCATCTTTCATTCCAGCAAGCCTGTACATTCTCGCAATAATACAGCTTACTTCCTTAAAGCATGACTCATCAGTGTATGTAGTCATGTATTTTTCATATACAGGAAGAAGTTCGCGGTAATCTTTATCATCACCAGTACTCCATAATTCCTTACAGAACATTGTGATAACATAATTTTCAAGGCGCACACCTTTATCCAGTGCTTTCACAAATGTTCCAAAATCACGTTTGCTGTGCGACTGCTGTGGAATATGAAGAATCTCTATATCGCTGTCAAACACGACAGGATTTAATCTTATTGTCTCATGGATTGGAGAAATCCATTCAAATGTGCGGAGACGCTTGAATAATTTAGGGCGTAGCTCCTTTCTTGAATTGTACACAGAATTGCCATCAACGCAGTTGACATATTTCATCTGTACAATATCAATCTCAGGAAGAAGAACAGATTTAAGCTGCAGCAGGGCAGACTGATTAGCTTTATCTAACATCTCATCCGCATCGGCACTGAATATATAGTCACATGTTGCTTTGCTGAAAGCAAAATTTCGTGCTTTGGCAAAATCATCCTCCCACACATAATCATATATTTTGTCAGTGTATTCGCTGGCTATTTCTTTGGTATTATCTGTCGAACCAGTGTCTATTATTATGATTTCATCGGCGACAGGTTTATATGAATCAAGACAACGCCTTAATATGGCGGACTCATTTTTTACAATCATACATAAAGAAATATTAATCATTATGCATCGGCTCCTTGATATTATTGATAATTAGATTGTGCATTTATCCATCTGAAAAGTCAAGCCGGAAGAGCATCTGACATTGTAAATATTGCAAAAATAGGATAATATCTAAATATAGTGAAGGAGATGTTGTAATGTATGAGGTAAAGGGCAATACATTAAGAATATCAGTGAGAAATCTTGTTGAATTCATATACAGCAGTGGTGATATTGACTCTGGAAGCGGTGCGGTTATGGATGTCAGTGTCATGCAGGAGGGCGCAAGGATTCACAGAAAGCTCCAGAAAAGTGCAGGAAGCAGGTATCACGCCGAGGTTCCGTTGAAATATAACATAGAGCTGTCGGACTCTGATGGAGAACCATATGTTGTTGCCATAGAGGGCAGGGCAGACGGCATAATATGTGATATGGACGAGGATGATGAGGGCAACAAGCTTCCTATGTCAGATGTGATAATTGATGAGATAAAGACAACAAGGCAGGATGTTTCTAAGATGAAAGAGGCTGTGTATGTCCACAAGGCACAGGCTATGTGTTATGCGTATATATTTGCGGTAAGACACAATCTTGATGAGATAACTGTGCAGATGACATATTGCAATCCACTGACTGAGGAGATTAAGAAATTCAGTGAACTGCTGCCGGTAAAAGATGTTGTGGGCTGGTTTGACGGACTTGTAGCGCAGTTTAAACGCTGGAGCGATTTTGTATTTGAGAGCAGGAAGAAAAGGCAGGAATCTATCGAAAATATAGAGTTTCCATTTGAATACAGAGAAGGACAGAAAAATCTTGTGGTAGGCGTGTACAGGTCTGTTGAGCGTGGCAATAACCTGTTTATCCAGGCGTCAACCGGTGTTGGCAAGACCATTTCTACAATATTTCCATCGGTTATGGCTATGGGTCAGGGAATGGCAGACAAGATATTTTATCTGACATCCAAGACGATAACAAGGACTGTTGCGGATGATACCTACAAGCTTTTAAGAGATAATGGTTTGTATTTCAGAAGCATAATTCTTACCGCCAAAGAGAAAATCTGCCCGAATACAGAATGCGTATGCAGCGCAAAGGACTGTGACAGGGCGAAAGGGCATTACGACCGTGTTAATGATGCCGTGTATGACATGATAACGAATAATCTGTCAATCGACAGGGACACGGTGACAGAATATGCAGGTAAGCATAACGTATGTCCATTTGAGATGGGGTTAGATGCAACTTACTGGTGCGATGGAATTATCTGTGATTATAATTATGTGTTTGACCCTAATGTTGCACTCAAACGGTATTTTGCACAGGGCTCCAAGAAGGATTATATATTTCTTGTGGACGAGGCACACAATCTTGTGGACAGGGCGCGTGAAATGTACAGCGCAGTGCTTGTAAAAGAGCATGTCTTAGAGACTAAAAAGCTGTTATCAGAGGATAAAGAAAACGCAGACAGAAAGCTTATAGCGCAGTTTGAAAGGGTTAACAAGCATCTGCTGTCAATGAAGCGGGAATGTGATACTTACAAGGTGTTTGGCGGCAGTGATTCACTTGGAAGGCTTCCAGAGTATCTTTCATATCTTGCCATGGGAATCCAGAGCTTTCTTGAAAAACATAATAATTACCGATACAGGAAAGAACTGCTTGAATTTTTCTTCGAGGTTAATCATTTTCTTAATATGTATGACTGCCTTGATGAAAAATATGTGATATATACAGAGCACAATTCTAAAGGCGATTTCTGTGTTAACCTGTTCTGTGTTGACCCGTCAAATAATATCGCTGACAGGCTGTACAGCGCAAGAAGCACGATATTTTTCTCAGCGACACTACTGCCGGTCAATTTCTTTAAAGAGATGCTTACCGGCAATGCGGAGGATTATGCAATATATGCGCAGTCAACATTTCCGAGAGAAAGACGGCGTATTGTAATCGGGCGTGATGTAAGCAGCAGATACACAAGAAGAAATGATACAGAATATGGAAAGATATGCAGTTATATACATGAGACAATCACTGCAAGGAATGGAAAATACATGGTGTTCTTTCCGTCCTACGCATATATGCAGAAGGTGTATGACATGTATGTGTCTATGTATTCACCATATGAACTTACAGAAGATACGCAGGATACACTGATTCTGTATACAGATGAGACTAAGATTTTATTGCAAAAAACGGACATGAGAGAGAAGGATAAAGAATGGTTTCTTGAAATGTTTAACAATTCAGAATGTAACGGCTCGCTTATTGGATTCTGCGTGGCAGGCGGAATATTTTCAGAGGGAATTGATCTGAGACAGGATAGTCTTATAGGAGCAGTCATAGTAGGCACAGGAATTCCCATGATATGCAGGGACAGGGATATTCTGCGTGACTATTTTGACAGGCAGGGAAAGGATGGATTTTCGTATGCCTATGTGTATCCGGGAATGAATAAAGTCCTTCAGGCGGCAGGAAGAGTAATAAGGACAAGCAGTGACTGTGGCGTTATAGAACTGCTTGATGACAGATTCCTAAACCGGGAGCAGCAGTACCTTTTTCCGAGAGAATGGGACGATATTGTTGTCACTGATAAGAATAAGATAAGTGAAGTTTTGTCGGATTTCTGGAAAAATATAGTGCAATAAATATGCCGATATTGTATAATTATTGACAGATATATTATGTACGATTATTGAATTATTGAAAGGATAAGGTGTTATGGAACTTATTAATTCGATAGCTGGAATAATAGAAAGCAGCGATTATAAAGAGAAGATGGCAGCTCTTGGATTTGATCGTTTTCAGAGTATGGAGATTATGAAGGGCTATAAGGATGGAGTGGATTATTCTGTGTATGCATCACCAGAGTATGATTCGTCACAGATGAAATCAATCAGACTTGGCCTTGAGATGGGACTGGATGCATCATTCTATGCTGACCCTAAGTATGATTACAGACAGATGGAAGAGATTAAGCAGGCAATGCTTGATGGAAGTAATCTTACATTTATTATTGATTCGGACAGGGATTATACAGTTATGCGGGAGATTCGTCTTGCAAGCCATTATGGATATGACGTTATGTATTATGTCAATAAGGGATGCAGCGGCGGAGTACTTAAGCAGTTGAGATTAGCTGATAAGAATGGCATTGATTTAAGCTTTTTTGTCAATGAGGGATATGATGAGTATCAGCTAAAGGAGATAAGAATAGGACTTGAGCATTGTGTTGACGTTACACAGTATCTGTTACATGAGTTTAACAGTGAGCAGATGAGACAGATAAGGCTTGGATTAGAAGCCGGAGTTGATGTGTCAGGATATGCGATGACAGGTTTCTCGTCTGGACAGATGGAGCAGGTAAGGCTTGGATTACAGGAAGGCAAGAATGTTGAGAAGTATGGTGACCCATTCATAGATGCATGCCAGATGGAGCAGATAAGAGAGGGCAGGGTCAACAAAGAGCCCGATGAATTGCAGAGCCAGGAGATACTTAAAGGACTTATATCGGGAGTTGATGTGAGCATATATGCAGACACAGCATATGACCATAAGCAGATGGAACAGATAAGATTGGGGCTTGAAGCAGGGATGGATGTAACCCCTATTCTTAATATACATATGTCAGCAGATAACATGGAGAAAGTAAGACTTGGATTATAGAGAATAACTATTAATAAGTGACATGGAGGGCTATTATGATGGATCAGAATACAGATAATGAACAACCAAATAAGAGAATATCCGTCACAATATCTGAAGATAATATGTCAGCGTATCTGCGCCTGACATTTCCGATGCATGATGATAGAGAGTATTCATATGAAGATATCAAGGCGGCATTAGATGAGAGTGGCGTTAAGATGGGGATTGATGAATCGGCAATACAGAGTATGCTTCAGAATAAGGTATATGACACTAATGAGCTTATTGCATCCGGCAAGAAAGCTGAAGATGGTGTTGATGGTGAATATGAACTGTTTTTCAATCTTGATGGTATTGGCAAGCCGGTAGAGCGTGCAGACGGTTCGGTTGATTATTATAACATGAAGCTGTTCGAGCTTGTAAGCGAGGGGGACAAGCTTGCACATTATAATTCACCTACTAAGGGGGTATTCGGATATGATGTCAGGGGAAAGCTGATTATTCCTAAAGCGGGAAGACCTAAGAGTCCGTTAAGAGGCAAGGGATTCACTGTATCAGAGGATGGCAATACATATTATGCGGCTTGTGATGGCAAGGTAGAATACAGAAACTTTGACCTTAATGTATACAGTGTTCTTACAATACCAGGCAATGTAGATATATCTGTTGGTAATATTGATTTCAATGGTGATGTTGATATCCAGGGAAATGTTATCAGTGGCCTTACAGTATCTGCCAGAGGCGATATATCAATTGGAGGACATGTTGAGGCAGCAGTTATACGAGCTGGCGGCAATGTCATATTCAAGGATGGTGTCAACGGCAAGGGACTTGCAAAGGTAGAAGCTGGCGGTGATATAAGTGCGAGATTCTTAGAGAATGTGACTGTACAGTGCAGGGGTAATGTATATGCCAATTATATGCTTAACTGTAACATAGTTGCCAATGGCAAGGTTATTGTCAATGGCAAGCAGAGCTCAATACAGGGCGGCGATGTTATGGGAATACTTGGTGTTGAAGTAGGCAATGCGGGTGTTGAGACTGGTGTCACAACTATTATCCGTGTCGGTGCAACCAAGGCAGTAAGACAGCAGTATACGGACCTTGTGAATAAGATAAAAGATTATGATAAAGAGATAGATATGCTTGACACACTTCTTGCAAAGTATAAGGCTCTGAAACAGTTACAGCCTGAGAAGTTCCAGCAGGATATGTTCAACAAAGTATTCCAGTCAAAGATAATTAAGAACTCAGAGAAGAATAAGTTCAATGAAGAGGCTAAGAAACTCTGTGACCTTATATATGCATCAGAGAATTCCAATATAAAGATTTTAAAGAATATGTATCCAGGTGTTAAGGTTATAGTCAATGGAGTGACATATTCGCCTAACACACCATTGGTGTCAATGGTTATCCGTACTCTGGATGGCAAGATATCAATAAGAGGAATTATGGATATGGATATGCAGTCATAAGCTGTGGCTGAAGGATTTAATACACAACAAAGGACAGTAGATATATATGATAGAAGAAGTTGTTTCAATAGAGTTACCAGTACATGAGAAATGGACTGTTCACAAGAACAGGCTTGCACCAGAAGGGTATACTGGCAAGGAGAAGAGACTCTCTATAGTTACAGGAATACATGGTGATGAGCTTGATGGACAGTATATATGTTATGAAGTGACAAGAAGGATTAACAGCAATCCGGAGAAGCTTCATGGCATAGTAGACATTTATCCTGACCTTAATCCTTTGGGACTTGATATTGGAAGCCGTGGAATACCTATGTTTGAGCTTGATATGAACAGGTCATTTCCGGGGGATAATAACGGAGCAGTTGCGGAATATGTGGCTGCCGGTGTCATTGATAATATTATAGGCAGTGATTTCTGTCTTGATATCCATTCGAGCAATATATTCATTAAAGAGATGCCACAGGCAAGACTTACAGAGGAGAACAGGGCAAAGCTTCTTCCATATGCAAAGATTATTAATACTGATTTTGTATGGATATATTCATCCAAGACAGTGCTTGATGCAACTTTGGCATACAGCCTTAACAATATGGATGTTCCTACACTTGCTATAGAGATGGGAGTCGGCAACAGAATTAACAGGGAGTATTGTGACCAGCTTATAGAGGGAACATTTAATCTTATGATAGAGCTTGGCATATGGGAAGGTGAGCAGATTTCTGTAAGGAAGCCAATCATATCGACAGAGGGACAGGTTGAATTCATAAGAGCCTGCTCAAGCGGAGTGTTTGTGGCAGATGTTAAGAACCTTGGAGCTATAAGCATGGGTACACATATAGGTGACATAATTGAGCCGCTTACAGGCAAGGTTGTCCAGAGAATTGAGTCGCCGGTGGATGGAATCATATTTACATTAAGAGAACATCCGGTTGTATACAAGGGCGCACTTCTTGCAAGAGTATATGGAGGCAATATCCAGTAATAGTTATTGCTGGCAGATGGAGATAATCATGAAAAAAGAGACAATATTCACACTTCAGGGATTATACAGAGATGATTTCAAGGTGGAAGGATACAGATTTGGCAGAGGTGAGAAATCCGCATGCATAGTAGGTTCACTGCGTGGCAATGAGATACAGCAGATGTATATATGCTCACTGCTTGTCAAGGCATTAAGAGACCTTGAAAGCCACGGGGCTATATCACATGACCATGAGATATTAGTAGTTCCTACAGCTAATAAGTTTTCAATGAATGTAGGCAAGAGATTCTGGCCTATAGACAATACAGATATTAACAGGACATTTCCGGGAGATGCTGATGGTGATACAACTAATTACATAGCATCTATGTTATTTGAGAATGTCAAAGGCTACAACTATGGAATCCAGTTTGCAAGCTTTTACATGCCGGGAGATTTCATACCACATGTAAGAATGATGGAGACAGGATATCAGAGCGCAAGCCTTGCTAATCTGTTCGGATTACAGTATGTTGTGATAAGAAGTCCTAAGCCTATGGACACTGTTACACTTAACTATAACTGGCAGATGAATGGAACTAATGCATTCTCAATCTATACGAACAGCACTGACAATATTGATGATAAATCAGCACGTCAGGCAGTTTCATCAGTTCTTAGATTTCTCACACGTATGGGAATACTAAAATATAATAACCACAGTGGCTACATAGCCAGTGTCATACATGAACAGGACCTTATGCCTGTTAAGACTTATGACGGCGGATTCTACAGAAGGTTAAAAGACCCGGGAGACCCGGTATTTCGTGGAGACATAATAGGCGAGGTAATTGATCCTTGTGAAGGATTTGTCAAATCGCAGATAGTCAGCCAGACAGATGGAATTATATTCTTTGCACACACTTCACCAATGGTTATGGGGAATCAGGTAGTGTATAAGATAATACGCCGTATGCATGAATAAATATATATTCTGAAATAAATATTCAGAGAATTAGAGTTTTATCTAAATTATTATTGGTAAATTCTGATTCTTGTGATACAATTAATTTTATTCACTAATAAGCTATTCATAAAAGATAAGCGGGAGGAAAACAATGAGCAGCGTTAAAAGAGTATTTGTTGAGAAGAAAAAGCCTTATGCTGTCAGTGCTAAGCAGCTTCTAAGCGAGATAACAAGTTATCTTGATGTTAAGTCAGTAACAGATGTCAGGGTTCTTATCCGTTATGACATTGAGAATCTTTCAGAGGAGACTTACAGTAAGGCTCTCACAACAGTATTTTCTGAACCACCAGTTGATGATGTGTATGAGATGGAATTTACATCACAGCCAGAGGATTTCGTATTCTCTGTAGAGTATCTTCCAGGACAGTTCGACCAGAGAGCTGATTCTGCTGAACAGTGTGTCAAGTTCTTTAATGAGAATGAGAAGCCAGTTATCAGAACAGCAACTACATATGTTGTATCTGGTGATTTGACAGATGATCAGAAGGAAAAGATTAAAGAGATGTGTATCAACCCTGTTGATTCAAGACAGGCAAAGGAAGAGATTCCTGATACACTTGTAACAGATTTCCCAACTCCTCCAGATATTATATATTTTGATGGATTTAAGGATATGTCAGAGGATGAGTTAAAGAAGCTTTATGACTCATTAGGACTTGCTATGACATTCAAGGATTTCCTGTTTATCCAGGAGCATTTCCGCGATGTTGAGAAGCGTAATCCATCTATGACAGAGATTCGTGTGTTAGATACATACTGGTCAGATCACTGCCGTCATACAACATTTGCAACAGAGCTTGTCAATGTTGAGTTCAAAGACGGATATTACCGTATTCCAATGGAGAATACATATAAGAAATATCTTGCTGACAGAGAGCAGATTTATAAGGGACGTAAGGACAAGTTTGTTTGTCTTATGGATCTTGCACTTCTTGCCATGAAGAAGTTAAAGGCAGAGGGAAAGCTTGAAGATCAGGAAGAGTCAGACGAGATTAATGCATGCTCAATTGTTGTTCCAGTTGAGATAGATGGCAAGACTGAGGAATGGCTTGTTAACTTCAAGAATGAGACACATAACCATCCAACAGAAATCGAGCCATTCGGTGGCGCTGCTACATGTCTTGGTGGTGCGATAAGAGATCCACTTTCAGGACGTACATATGTATATCAGGCTATGAGAATTACTGGTGCAGCAGACCCAACAGGTTCAATCCAGGATACATTAAAGGGTAAGCTTCCACAGAAGAAGCTTGTAACAGAGGCTGCACATGGATACAGCTCATATGGTAACCAGATAGGTCTTGCTACTGGATATGTTAAGGAATTATATCATCCAGACTATGTTGCAAAGAGAATGGAGATTGGTGCAGTTATAGCTGCAGCTCCAAGAGCAGCAGTTAAGAGACTTAACTCTGATCCGGGCGACATTATTGTATTACTTGGTGGAAGAACTGGACGTGATGGCTGTGGCGGAGCTACAGGTTCATCTAAGGTTCATACAATGGAATCAATAGATACATGTGGTGCAGAGGTTCAGAAGGGTAATGCTCCTACAGAGCGTAAGATGCAGAGATTATTCAGAAGACCAGAAGTTACACGTCTTATCAAGAAATGTAATGACTTCGGTGCCGGCGGTGTATCAGTTGCTATCGGTGAGTTAGCAGCAGGTTTAAGAGTTGACCTTGATAAGGTACCTAAGAAGTATGAAGGACTTGACGGAACAGAGCTTGCAATATCTGAGTCACAGGAGAGAATGGCATGTGTTATCGATCCTAAGGATGTTGCAGAGTTCCTTAAATATTCAGCAGAGGAGAATCTTGAAGCAACAGAGGTTGCTGTTGTTACAGAGGATCCAAGACTTGTGCTTACATGGAGAGGCAAGGAGATAGTTAATATATCAAGAGCATTTCTTGATACTAATGGTGCTCATCAGGAGACATCAGTACTCGTTGATATTCCATCTAAGGATGATAACTATCTTAAGGCATCTAAGGTTGATGATGTAAGAGGCAAGTGGTTAAAGACATTATCAGACCTTAATGAGTGCTCACAGAAAGGTCTTGTTGAGAGATTTGACGGCTCTATCGGAGCTGGTTCAGTATATATGCCATATGGTGGTAAGTATCAGCTTACAGAGACACAGTCAATGGTTGCTAAGCTTCCAGTTCTCAAGGGCAAGTGTGATACAGTAACTATGATGTCATATGGATTTGATCCATATCTTTCAAGCTGGAGCCCATATCATGGTGCTATGTATGCAGTAGTTGATTCAGTTGCAAAGATTGTTGCTGCTGGTGGTGATTATAAGAAGATTAGATTCACATTCCAGGAGTATTTCAGAAGAATGACAGAAGCCCCAAGCCGTTGGAGCCAGCCATTCGTTGCACTTCTTGGTGCATACGAGGCACAGCTTGGATTCGGACTTCCATCAATCGGTGGTAAGGATAGTATGTCAGGAACATTTGAGAATATAGATGTTCCACCTACACTCTGCTCATTCGCTATAGATATAGCTAAAGAGGGAGATATTATAACTCCTGAGTTAAAGATAGCCGGCAATGCACTTGTAAGATTTGATATTGCCAAGGATGAGTATGATCTTCCTGTATATGAGCAGATTAAGGATTTATACGAGAATATCCATTCGCTTATAGCAAGTGGAGTTATCAAGTCTGCGTATGTACTTGGTGGACATGGACTTGTTCCAGCATTAAGCAAGATGGCATTCGGTAACAAGATGGGATTTGCTATCAATAGTGATGTTAAGGAAGAAGACCTTTTCGCACCTGCATATGGATGCATAGTTGCAGAGGTTGATAAGGATAGGTTATCAGAGATTAAGACTGATTACGTTAAGGTCGGTGAAGTTAAGGATACAGCAGCATTTACATATAAAGAAATCTCAATCACTGTAGAAGAGGCTGTAAGCGTTTGGAAGGATAAGCTTGAGAAGGTATTCAAGACTAAGTCTTCTAAGGATACAACACCAGTTGAGAGCAAGCTTTACAAGGCAGACAGCATTTATGTATGCAAGAATAAGGTTGCCAAGCCAACAGTATTTATCCCTGTATTCCCAGGTACTAACTGTGAATATGACAGTACTAAGGCATTTGAGAGAGCTGGTGCTGATGTAATTGTCAAGGTATTCAAGAACCTTGATGCAGAGGGAATCAGAGATTCTGTAGAGGAATTTGAGAAGGCTATTAACCAGGCACAGATTATTATGTTCCCAGGTGGATTCTCAGCAGGTGATGAGCCAGATGGTTCAGCTAAGTTCTTTGCTACAGCATTCCGTAATGCCAAGATGAAAGAGGCTGTTGAGAAGCTCCTTAACGAGCGTGATGGTCTTGCACTTGGTATATGTAATGGTTTCCAGGCACTTATCAAGTTAGGTCTTGTTCCTAATGGAGCTATCACAGGGCAGGATTCTAACTCACCTACACTTACATTTAATACAATTAACCGTCATATATCTAAGATGGTATACACTAAGGTTGTATCTAATAAGAGCCCATGGCTTACAGGTGCAGAGCTTGGTGGAGTATACTGCAACCCAGCATCTCATGGTGAGGGACGTTTCGTAGCACCTAAGGAATGGCTTGATAAGCTCTTTGCCAATGGACAGGTTGCTACACAGTACTGTGATATTGATGGCAATGTATCTATGGATGAAGAGTGGAATGTCAATGGCTCATATATGGCTATTGAAGGTATCACAAGCCCAGACGGAAGATGTTTAGGTAAGATGGCTCATTCAGAGAGACGTGGCGATTCTGTCGCTATCAATATCTACGGCGAGCAGGATATTAAGATATTCGAGTCAGGTGTGGCTTACTTCAAGTAATCACATCAGCAGCATGATACAGGCATATATCTGGTATCATATAAAGCAATAATGAATTTAATCCCTTCTTTACTGATTAATCAGTGGAGAAGGGATTTTTTTCTCGACAAATACAGACCAACCCAGTATAATACGATTTGCAAGAAAATATATACGAAGAAGGGCAGAAAATATGAAAAAATCAAAAATTACAGCAGCCATACTTGCATTAGTGCTTGCCATGGCAGCACTTGCAGGATGTGGAAGCACTAACAGTTCAAATAGTAACAGTTCAAATGCAGGAAATACAGGCAGTTCGTCATCAACAGAGCAGACAACAGCCTATACAGCCAAAGATATCAAGGTAGCTGCAATGAAGGGACCTACAGCCATAGGAATGGTTAAGCTTATGCAGGATTCTAAGGAAGGCAAAGCAGCTAATAACTATGATTTCACAATAGCAGCCGCAGCAGATGAATTTACATCACTTCTTATCAAAGGCGATATACAGATAGCAGCAGTTCCATGTAATGCCGCTGCAACATTATATAACAAGAGTAATGGCAAGATTAAGCTTTTAGGAATCAACACACTTGGCGTTCTCTATATATTAGAGAATGGCAACACAGTTAATAATCTGTCAGACCTCAAAGGCAAGACGATCTATACAACCGGCAAGGGAACAACACCAGAGTATACATTAAGATATCTTCTCACCAAAGCCGGAATAGACCCAGACAAAGACGTAACAATAGAATTCAAGTCAGAAGCCGCCGAGGTAGCTGCTGTCATGCAAAAAGAAGGCGCAGGCACAATAGCCATGCTCCCACAGCCATACGTCACAACCGTAACAACTTCAAACCCAGACATTAGAATTGCACTCGATGTAACCAAAGAATGGGAAAATGCAGCCAATGATGGAAGCACAGTAGTAACAGGCGTCATAGCCGTCAACAGCGATTATTACGCCAACAATAAAGAAGCCGTAGACAAATTCATGTCTGAATACAAATCTTCAGTAGAATACGTCAACGCCAACGTCGATTCCGCAGCCCAGTTAGTAGAAGATTTTGGAATTTTCAAAGCCGCCGTAGCCAAAAAAGCCATTCCATATTGTAATATAACCTTCCTGACTGGCTCAGAATCCAAAACCAAAGTAGAAAAGTACCTTACAGTACTCTATAACCAGAACCCACAATCAATAGGAGGCACCATCCCAGCCGAGGATTTCTATATCCAGTAAACGAAGTCACAGGGATGTCACTCGCCAGTCAATGCTTATGGCGTTCCGCCATAAGCATCACGTCCGTAACACACAACACAAATTTAAGGTGGGCAATACCAGGAGTTCGGGAGCCCCAAGGCAGTGAAGGGCTGTGCAGTGCTTTTACAATGCATGTCGTTTTGTCGTGCTGGTCTTAGGATGATGTTAGGCAAAAGCTAATCCCCCTGCTAAACCGTTCAAGCGTGAGTGCGTTTTTAGCAGGGGGATTTAATAAGCTTTGCCGTGTCAGTGTGTCTTCCTATTTACAAACTCCGTCTTATACTTAGAATACATAATCTTCTGGCTGTTATACAGACTATAATACCCTGAAAGCAGATAACTTATCGCAATACATATCATACAGAACTTAATACTGTCACTTCCAAACATTTCTATCGAAAGAATCAGCGATGTCAGCGGACAGTTAGTAACGCCGCAGAACACCGATACCATTCCACAAGCCGCACAGACCCCGATAGGAAGCCCGAATATAGGCGCAAGGAAACTTCCCAGAGTAGCACCTACAAACAGTGTAGGGACAATCTCGCCACCTTTAAATCCACCGCCAAGAGTTACGGCAGTGAATATCATTTTAAGAAGGAAAGCGCACCATACGCTCTGAGTGACAAAGCTTCTTGCGATAACCTCTCCACCAGCACCGAGATAATCAGTAGTTCCAGTAAGATATCTTAAAAAAATCACAAATATACCCGCAAATACAATACGTGCATACTGGTTAGGAATATAAGTGTTGTACAGTGAAGCCGCCTTGTGCAGAATAACGCAGAGCAGAATACTTGCAAGTGCGAATAATACAGCCATAAACATAAGCTTTACGATATTATTTACTGTAAAGGATGGAAGAGTGCCTATATCAAAATGAGTGGCATGTACACCTAAGAACGAAGATATACATGAGCCGATTATAGCTGATATAGTACATGGAACGAGGGCGGCATAGTACATGATGCCGACACTTATAACTTCCATTGAAAATATAGTTGCCGCTATAGGTGTTCCAAATAATGCCGCAAAACATCCGCTCATTCCACACATAATGAGAACTCTTGTATCTTTCTCATCAAATGCAAAGAATTTGGCAAGCTCATTGCCAATACATCCACCAATCTGTAAAGCCGCACCTTCTCGTCCGGCAGAGCCGCCACACAGATGTGTAAGAAGTGTTGAAATTATAATAAGAGGTGCCACTTTGCCGGGAACCTCCTCATTAGACTGAATAGCAGTGATAACAAGATTAGTTCCCTTGTTGTTGCCGTTGCCGGTTACATTGTACAGAAGTACTATAAACAGGCCTGCAAATGGCAGAAGGAAAAGAAGCCAGAAATAAGTCTCACCAAGGTGTGCTACGTAAGAAAGCCCCAATCCAAACAAGGCCCCTACAATACCTACAACAAAACCAGTGAGAACCGATATTGCAAGCCATTTTAAAAATGTAAATGCAGCAAGCTGGAAACGCTGCTTTGTAACTCTGTAATAATCTGATTTGAAGAAATTCTTCACTTTATCCCAATACATTAGATAACTCCTCTAATCCCTATCCTTTAGTGTGTCAATCAATATTAATAGTGTGCTAAAATAGTATATTAATCAATATTAAGATGTTAAAATATCTTTTTACTCATATTGCTGTTGTGATATTCTTTGTTGGTAGTTACATCCTCAGTAAACCAGTCTGGGGCAGTGTAGACATTAGCTTCCTCAATACTGTCAAATTCAACTTCAGCAAGGACAGTTCCTGAAAATACCCCGTCAAATATATCAAGCTCAATAGTATGACCCATTCCGTCTGGAATCTCGTATCTGTGTTTGGCTATAATGTTGCCATCAGACTTTTTGATAAGGTGCTCGTATGATTCCTTTGTGAGTGGAAGGTTATATTCCTCACGCGCCATCATGCCTTTACCCTTGTAAGTAAGATAATAGTCATCATTATCCTTTCTTACACGCACAACAGGATTGGTTGAGAGGTATCCCTGCTCAATAATTCTGCATGGATAAGATGAAAGATTATCCGGTATATGTGATACAAGAAATTTACGCTCGATTTCCATATTATTAAATCCCCATTTCCTAGTTAGAATCTTAAAAATAAAAACAAGAAGGTTAATCTTAAGATTAAAAAGGTTAAACTTTAGATTAAAAATAAGAAAGACCATGAATGAGTTAACATACATGGTCTTTTATCTTATCTGTTATTCACTGATGATAATTACTTGTTAACAGCATCCTTTAAAGCCTTACCAGCCTTGAACTTAGGGGCAGTGCAAGCAGCAATCTTGATTGCCTTGCCTGTCTGTGGATTCTTGCCAGTTCTTGCAGCTCTCTTAGATGTCTCAAATGTACCGAAGCCTACGAGCTGGATTTTCTCACCCTTCTGTAACTCTTCTGATACAGTGTCAACGAAAGCCTTAAGTGCCTTCTCAGCATCCTTCTTAGATAATTCAGACTTCTCAGCGATAGCTGCTACTAACTCAGTCTTGTTCATAGATAAAAACCCTCCTTAAATTGTAAAAATACATATAAATTATTTATACAACCCCAAGAGGCGTTTGTCAACCAAATTACGATAATTCTAGTGAGAGCTGCTCCCATTCATCGTATAAATCTGCAAGTTCAGTATCAAGAGCTTCTTTTTCCTTGTGAAGTTCCATTAATCTGCCAGTGTTGCTTGCTATCTCTGGATTTTGATATTCGTCATCAATCGCCTGGGTGCGTTCCTCTATAACAGCAATGCGTTCCTCAACTTTGGAAAGCCTGTTTTTGAGCTTTTTAAGTCTTGCCTGTTCTTCCTTGGAAGCAAGCCAGCTCTCCTTAGTGTTTGACTGTGTGGAAGAAGCGTCAGCTTCTTCCACAGTTTTAGGCATATCTGTATTGGCTGCAGCCTCTTTAAGTGCCAGTGGTGTTAGTATGTCCTTCTTTTCGAGATAATAGTCATAATTACCAACATAATTTACAATTGTATTGCCAGTAAGCTCAATAATTCTTGTGGCAGTAGTATTGATGAAATATCTGTCGTGGGATACATACAATACAGTGCCAGTATAGCTGTTAAGCGCATTTTCAAGAATTTCCTTGGATGTTATATCAAGGTGGTTAGTAGGCTCATCTAAAATCAGCAGGTTGGCATTGGACAGCATAAGCTTGGCAAGCGATACTCGTCCCTTTTCGCCACCTGATAAGTCGCGTATATATTTGAACACATCATCACCTGTAAACAGAAATGCAGCGAGAGTATTACGTATCTTGGTGTTATTGAGGTTAGGGTATGCATCCTGAATCTCTTCAAATAAAGTCTTGTCAGGGTCAAGAACGTGGTGTTCCTGGTCGTAGTAACCTATCTCGACATTAGAACCTAACTCGACAACACCGCTGTCAGCAGGAATAATGTTGTTGATGATTTTAAGGATAGTAGTCTTGCCTGTTCCATTGTTGCCGATAAGAGCTACACGCTCACCTTTTTTGATGTCAAATGATATATTGTTAAAAAGGTTTTTATTGTCAAATGATTTTGAAAGTCCTGTTATAGTAAGAACATCATTACCACTTTCAACAGATGGCTCAAGCTTAATGTTCATCTTATCATTTAATTCAACCGGCTTTTCAAGGACTTCGATCTTATCAAGCATTTTCTCACGGCTTTCAGCACGCTTGATGGATTTCTCACGGTTAAACTGCTTTAACTTGGTTATAACCTCTTCCTGATGCTTGATTTCACGCTGCTGGTTGAGATATGCTTTAAGCTGCATATTTCTAAGGATTGCTTTTTTGGCAGCGTAATCTGTGTAATTGCCAGAAAATGTTGTGACAGTTCCATTATCAATCTCGATAACCTTGCCGACTATCTTATCAAGGAAATATCTGTCGTGGGCAACTATGATAACGCTTCCTTTGTAATCTGACAGATATGATTCAAGCCACGCGATTGAATTCATGTCAAGGTGGTTGGTAGGCTCATCTAACATAATAATATCTGGCTTTGATAATAATAACTTACTGAGAGCAACACGGGTTTTCTGTCCGCCAGAAAGAGTGTTTACATTGAGTTCAAAATCATTTTCCTCAAATCCGAGACCTTTAAGTACACCTGTAACCTCGCTTCTGTAGGCATAACCATTTAAAAGCTCAAATTCATGTGTGAGCTTGGTGTATCGTTCCATAAGGTCGTTAAGTTCATCGCCTGATACATTGTTCATCTGTTCTTCCATTTTTCTTATGGAAGCTTCCATATCAAGTATGTCTCTTCTTGTTGAGAGGACTTCATTGTATATTGTGCTGTCGGAAGAAAGATTCTGGTGCTGTGCGAGATATCCGAATGTTGAATCCTTTGCAAATGCGATATCTCCGCTGTCAGCAGGAAGTTCACCGACTATAATCTTTAAGAGAGTGGATTTGCCGGCACCATTGATTCCGATGATAGCAGCTTTTTCTCTGTCCTCTATATTAAAAGTAGCATCCTTTATTATAACGTCCGTTCCAAAGGATTTGCTTATATGACTGCATGATAAAACCATTGTATCCTCATTTCTACGCACTTTTAATAATATGATGTTGTCTGTGTAAGGTGCGCACACACATATCTAACATAGTTTATCAATAAATTACATATTTTGCAAAGGTTTTTGACTTTAGGACATTTATGTTATACAATAGAAAAATTGCGGGCAATAATAATAATAGTATGCGGATGCATTATAGAAATGATAACATGCAGGTGCATTACAGAATGGAGAAGAGTTTGAGATTTGAAGAATTTGAGATAGACGAAAGAATACTGAGAGCAGTAGAAGATATGGGATTTGAGGAAGCATCACCTATCCAGGCGCAGGCGATACCAGAGCTTTTGAAGGGAAAGGATGTTGTTGGACAGGCGCAGACTGGAACAGGAAAGACTGCTGCATATTCAATTCCACTGCTTATGAGCATAGAGCCAGAGCTTAAAAAGCCACAGGCAGTTGTTTTATGTCCTACAAGAGAGCTTGCTATCCAGGTTGCAGATGAGATAAGAAAGCTTGCCAAGTATATGAGCGACATCAAGGTGCTTCCTGTGTATGGTGGACAGGAGATAGTCAAGCAGATTAAGTCTTTAAAGAATGGTGTCCAGATTATCGTTGGAACACCAGGTCGTGTCATGGACCATATGAGAAGAAAGACTGTTAAGTTTGATGAAGTAAAGATGGTCGTATTAGACGAGGCAGATGAGATGCTTGACATGGGATTCCGCGAGGATATGGAGACAATTCTTGCAGGAACATCAGATGATAGACAGACAGTAATGTTCTCAGCCACAATGCCAAAGCCAATCTTAGACATTGCAGGACGTTTCCAGAAAGACCCATATGTGATTAAGGTTGTAAGAAAAGAGCTTACAGTTGAGAATATTGAGCAGTTCTATTACGAGGTAAGACCTAAGAATAAGCCAGAGCTTCTGTGCAGGCTTATTGACATATATAATCCTAAGCTTTCAGTTGTATTCTGCAATACCAAGAGACAGGTTGATGAGCTTATATCAGAGCTTAAAGGCAGAGGTTACTTTGCAGATGGAATACATGGTGATATGAAGCAGCAGCAGAGAGACAGGGTTATGTCTGATTTCAGAAGCGGCAAGACTGAGATTCTTATAGCGACAGATGTGGCTGCAAGAGGAATTGACGTAGATGACGTTGACATTGTATTTAACTATGATCTTCCACAGGATGAGGAATATTATGTACATCGTATAGGAAGAACTGGAAGAGCCGGACGAGAAGGCGTTGCTTTATCATTCGTATCTGGAAAGGAAGCTTATAAGCTTAAAGAGATAGAGAGATACTGCAAGACTAAGATTAAGGCAAAACCAGTACCATCAATGGATGATGTAAAGAACACACTTATTGAGGGCGTATTTAACCAGATAAGACAGACTGTTGAAGAGGGCGGCTTGTCTGATATGGTTGAGTATATAGAAAACCAGCTTAATATCGAAGATTATACATGCATGGATATGGCAGCAGCCCTTCTTAAAATGCATCTGGGTGACAGTCTTAAGGACAGAATGGAAGTTGAGACTGTGCATTATGACCTTGATGCTGACAGACATGGAATGGTACGTCTGTTTATAAATGTCGGCAAGAAGGATAAGATTAAGCCTAGCAATATACTTGGTGCAATTGCAGGTGAGTCAGGAATCCCTGGCAAGCTTGTTGGTTCAATAGATATGCTTGATAATTATACATTTGTTGAAGTGCCATCCAAGTATGCGGACAAGGTTCTTGCTGCCATGCAGAACGTGTCAATCAACGGAAGAGCTATCAATATGGAGAAGGCTACAGGCGCCGGAAAGAAGAAAAAGAAAAAGCGTTTTTGACAAAAATTTAACGCTGGTGTATAATCAAAAATAAAGGTTAAAATTTTGCAAAAGTGTTTTACATTATTTTCGTATTTGTATATTTTTGAAGTGAGGATTATGATGGAAGAAAAGAATAAAAAGATATCTTCAGCAGTTATAAGAAGATTACCAAGATACTACAGATATCTTGGCGAACTTATAGAGAGCGATGTTCAGAGAATTTCATCTAAGGAGCTTAGCGTTAAGATGAAAGTTACTGCATCACAGATAAGACAGGATCTTAACAATTTTGGTGGATTTGGACAGCAGGGATACGGATATAATGTCAAGTATCTGTACGATGAGATTGGTAAGATTCTTGGACTTGACAAGGCACATAACATGGTTATTGTAGGTGCTGGTAATATGGGACAGGCACTTGTTAATTCAGGTGACTTTGCCAAGAGAGGATTTATCATCAAGGGCGTATTTGATAATAATCCAAAGATTCAGGGACATGATATTGGCGGTATCACTGTGGCATCTATGGATGAGATAGTTGATTTTATTAAGTCTAATAATATCGAGATAGTTGTACTTACTCTTCCTAAGGAAGCTGCCAAAGAGGTGGCTAAGGTTGTTGTGGATGCAGGAATCAGGGCAATATGGAACTTTGCCCATACTGACTTAAACCTTCCAGAGGATGTTATAGTTGAGAATGTTCATCTTTCAGAAAGTCTTATGAGACTTTCTTATACAATTGCGAATAATGAGAATATGTAGTAGAATGTAGTGTGCCTTTATTGGGCACACTATTTTTGAATAGGGAGGAAATTCTTGTGGCAGAGATTACATATGACAAATTAAAAGATAATAATGCTATTAGGAATATTCCTGTGCTTACACTGGATCAGCGTTGGTATCAGCTTGTTCCTGAGGTAAGCAAGACGGATGAGATTAAGTTCTGGGAGAAGCGTGTCAATGAACTTCTTAAAAGACAGGGGCGGGTTAATGATGACTTGAATGAGGTCAAGAAGATTAAAGCACAGCTTATCCAGACAGTTGTTAACAGCATGGAAGAGGATGACAGCCCAAGACATCAGAAGAAGATGAATCAGAGCCAGCGTCTTATCAGGGAAGCCAAGGATAAGATATCATCTCTGGAAAATGAAGAACAGGAGCTTCCAGCACAGTTAGCAGAGGCGAACAGAAAGCTTTTAGTAGAGACAGCCAAGATGTGCTATCACAAAATTAACGAGAATAAGAGCGACCTTGAAGTCCTTGATAAATGGATTGACGAGACAAGGATTAAGTTAAAGAAAAATCTTCTTATCAAGCAGGATAAAGAGAATATTAATGAGGCATTATATACAGGAATGCATTCAATATTCGGAGCTGAGATAATGGGTGCATTAGACAGAATTAATGACGAAGAATAGATAGAGGCAGAGACATTTGAAAGAATTATTAAACAGCCTTCAGGCAAAATCAATAGATACATATTCAATATCTAATATAGGAATTCCATCAGTTGTATTGATGGAGAGAGCGGCATTAGCTGTGGCAGACAGGATAATTGACAGGTTAAAATGTGATAACAGGGCAGGAATGCCTGAATATCCTGTGCTTATTGCAAGCGGAACAGGCAATAATGGTGCAGACGGACTTGCAGTTGCAAGAATCCTTGTACAGGCAGGAATACATGTTGATATATGTGTTATTGATAATGAATCAGAGGGCACGAATGAATATCAGATTCAGAAGAATATATTATACAGGTTAAAGGACAGAAGCCCATATTTAAGATGGAACTACAGACCGGTAGATACATATAATTATATAGTAGATGCATTATTTGGAATAGGGCTTAACAGGGACATTTCAGGTGATTATGCGGCACTTGTAAAAGATATCAATAACAGTGGTGCGTATGTATTTTCAATAGATTCTCCATCTGGAATAAACTGTTCTACAGGAGAAGTTCTTGGCATCGCGGTTAATGCTGATGAGACTATAACATTTGGATATGAAAAGACTGGAATGGCTCTTGAACCGGGAAGAAGCCATGCAGGCAGAATAACAGTTGCTGATATTGGATTTGTCAAAGATGGATTTGAAAGATTCCTGTCACTTGGCGGCAATGATTCCAATATAGTCCATTCGCTTGAGGATTGTGATGTGGCTGGTATTCCTACAAGAGACAGATTTGTCGATAAGGGAAAATGCGGCAAAGTTCTTGTCATAGCAGGTTCTTCCAGCATGGGAGGAGCAGCGGTTCTTGCAGCGGAAGCGGCACTAAGAAGCGGCTGCGGGCTTGTGAAGGTCTATACACATGAGAATAACAGGGAGACACTTCTTAAGAATGTGGTAGAGGCTATTCCTGTGACATATAATGATAATATTGATGAGCTTCCTGCGTTATGCCAGTGGGCAGACTGCATTATTGTAGGACCGGGAATATCAACAGATGATATGGCAAAATCAATACTTGGAATGATAATGGAATTCATTGCCAATGAAGATATTGAGGATTATAACAGATACGTTATAATGGATGCGGATGCGCTTAATCTGCTGGCAAGAATCCATGTTGATGGCAAAGCAGATTACAGGCTTGGAAAGAATGTTGTCATAACTCCACATGTTGGTGAGGCTTCAAGACTGCTAAGCACATCAATAGATAATATCAAGAGCAATCTGATATTGTCAGCAAAATCACTTGCAAAGGAATATGGATGCAGTGTTATCCTTAAAGATGCGGCATCAGTTATCACAGATGGCGAAGCAGTGTATATCAATGCCTCTGGCAATGCTGGAATGGCAACTGCTGGTTCAGGGGATGTACTGACAGGTGTGCTTGCTGGAATTATGTGCATGTACAGGGGAAGTGACATACCATTTTATGCGGCTATGGCATCTTATGTACATGGCAGGGCAGGAGATAAGGCTTGTGAGAAGCTTGGTACTGCCGGAATGAAGGCTATGGATATAGCAGAGTCAGTTCCCTATGTGCTTGCACAGAAGTGGTACACTAATCTGATAAATGATTCTACAATAATATAACTTGAAAACGGAGGAACATAAAAGTGACTAAATATTACAGAGTGTATGCAGATATTGACCTTGATATCATATCGGATAATGTTGATGCATTGATGAAGCTTACCCCAGAGGGAACAGGGGCGGTTGCGGTTGTCAAGGCAGATGGATACGGACATGGCGATGTTGCAGTTGCAAAGGCTGTATACTCTAAGGTCTGCATGTACGCAGTTGCTACACTTGATGAGGCGGTTAATCTGAGAGAGAATGGAATAGATAAGCCAATACTGATATTAGGCTTTGTTAATGTCGATGAGTATGAGACTCTTTTAAGAAATGAAGTTACAGCAACAGTATTTGATTATGAGACTGCTGCTGAGCTTGATGAAGTTGCAGGCAGACTTGGAAAGAAGGCACTGTGTCATATCAAGGTTGACACAGGAATGAGAAGAATAGGACTTGAGCCTGATAAATCAGGAGTTGAGATTGTAAAGAATATCAAAAAGCTTGGCAATCTTGATGTGAAGGGAATATTCACGCATTTTGCGACCTCAGATGAGGCAGATAAGAGCAAGTCTGAGAGACAGCTTCACAAGTTCAATTCATTCGTTGACATGTTAAAGAATGAGGGCATTACATTCCAGTATGTACACTGTGCTAACAGTGCCGCTGTTATTGATATGCCGGACACATATAAGGACATGGTAAGGCTTGGGATTGCCATGTATGGAATGTACCCATCAACAGAGGTTGATATGGAAAGGGTACAGCTTAAGCCAGCACTCAAGCTTATGAGCCATGTGACTTATGTAAAGGAAGTGCCTGAGGGCGAAGAGGTAAGCTATGGTGGAACATTTGTGACAAAAAGACCTAGCGTTATCGCAACAGTAGCGGTCGGATACGGAGATGGATATCCAAGGGCATTGTCATCTAAGGGGTATGTCCTTATCAATGGAAAGAAGGCACCGATTATAGGAAGAGTGTGCATGGATCAGATGATGGTTGATGTCACAGATATTGAAGGTGTCGGCAGAGATTCACTTGTCACACTTATCGGCCGTGATGGTGATGAGGAGATAACAGTCGAAGAGATTGCGGCGCTTGCTGGAACATTTAATTATGAATTTGTATGTAATCTTAATAAGAGAATTCCTAGAAATTATTATAAATCAGGAAGATATATAGGAAGTCATGATTATTTCCATGTTAAGTGGAACCTTGAAGATTGATATGAAAATAAATCTTAGATATTAATATAAAAATAAATCTTGAAGATTGATGTTAATTAATCTGAATACACGTTTTATTCCTGGAGATACTTATAGATACAAGGATTTAACTTGATACTATATGCTGGGAGTGATTTAATTGGTTATTAAACGTGGCGATATATTTTATGCGGATTTAAGACCGGTTGTAGGCTCTGAACAAGGTGGCGTGCGACCGGTACTTATTATACAGAATGATACAGGTAATAAACATAGTCCGACTGTTATATGTGCAGCCATTACATCCAAGATGAACAAGGCAAAGCTGCCTACACATGTAGAGATTGATTCGTGCAGATATGACATTGTTAAGGATTCGGTTATTCTACTTGAACAGCTGCGTACAATAGACAAAACAAGGCTTAAAGATAAGGTGTGCCATCTTGATAATGAGATTATAGGCAAGGTAAACCACGCACTGTCAGTAAGCCTTGAGATGGATGAACTACATTGACGATAAGTAGTGATATATGTTATAATTACACAATATAATTACTATTAAATAACACATTTTAGCAAAGGTTTTTTGGAAAGGAATTTTACAATGAGCGATGTTCACCCCGTGGATGACAATAATAATTTTTTGACGGGATTATTTAAGAAGCTAGGCAGAAAAAAAGAGGATGACGTAACTGAAGAAGAGATTATGGATATGGTCAATGAAGGCCATGAACAGGGCGTCCTCGCAGAGAATGAAGCGGAGATGATTAATAACATATTTGAGTTTGCTGACAGGCAGGCATCAGATGTTATGATTCACAGAAAGAATATAGTTGCTATTGATTGTGAGACGACAGTTAATGAGGCGTTTGACTTCATACTTAAGGAGAATTTTTCAAGGTATCCGGTGTATGATGGTGATATAGACAACATTATCGGAATATTACATTTACGAGATCTGCTTAAAGTATATGTAGATGAGGCTAACAGGGATAAGAAGATTAAAGAAGTAAAACATCAGCTTCTGTTTGATGCTACATATATTCCAGAGACACGTAATTTAAGTGTTCTATTCAAAGAAATGCAGTCTAAGAAGACGCACATGGCTATAGTAGTAGATGAGTACGGCCAGACATCAGGACTCATAACACTTGAAGATGTGTTGGAAGAGATTGTTGGGGATATTCTCGATGAGTATGATGATGAAGAGGTTCTTATCAACAGAAGGGATGATGGTTCTTACATATTGGATGGACAGACGACTCTGGAAGATATAGAAGAGCTTTTTGAGATTCATTTCGACTGTGAAGATATAGATACGATTAACGGTTACATGATATACAAGATGGGTAAGATTCCATCAGAAAATGAGGAATTTTCATGTACATGTGATGGTTATGAATTTAAGGTACTAGAAGTTAAAGACAAGATGATTACGAAGGTGTTAGCTGTAAAAGAGCAGGCATTATAGCGGGGTCAGGCGACAGTCCTATAGGGGTATAGGATGATGCTTTAGTGTGGACTTAAAGGCGGTTGTATGGGGGGTATATTATGCGGGCAAGCATGAATCTTATCGACAATCCTATGATGGAAGTAACATGCGATTTTGACAGCCAATATAAGTTTGTACATGGTGATGAGAGATATTTTAGCATGCTTGGCGATTACGTTGAGTGTAACCTTGATACGCTTATATATAAAGATGACTGGGAAGGTTTTAAAGAGTATTTAGACAGTGAGAATTATGACGAGCCATATATGGTAAGATTCCTTATTAAGCAGGATTGTTACAGATATGTTCTCGTCAACAGGGCGAAGGAAGCCAGCAGCAACTTCCGCAACAAGGAGGTTGTGAAGTATTTTCTGACGGTTAATGATGTTGTGCAGGTGACACATAAGTTCTCTACTTATTTTAATAATCTGCGCAAATACAGGAAATTCTTAAGCCAGATGAATGTTAATTACTTTGACTATAATTTAGAGAATGATGCTTTCAGCATATATTATTATGCTGGCGGTCATGCCAAGGTTATATACAAGGAGCCTCTGACGAAATGGCAGCAGGAAGTCAATGAGAAGAATCTTGTTGCACAGGAAGACAAGGCAGAGTTTAACAGGATGTGTGACCTTATGCGTGAGGGCAAGGAGGAGTTTAATATAATTCTTCACACATCTATGCTTTCGGGTTCACCAGATGAATTTGAGTCTATATGTTTTAAGGGTGAGCTTTTTACAGATGGATTCAAAGTCAATATGGTTACAGGTATTGTGTTCCAGTCTAATGGAGTTATTGTTGAGAGTGGTAATAAGGAAGATGCTGACCTTGATATGTTTACAGGACTTCTCAACAAGAAGGTTGCAACTGAGACAATAATAGGCGAGATTAACGAGGCGGCTAAGACTGGACGTAAGTCAGATATGTATCTGTGTGTCATTGATATAGATGATTTTAAAACGGTTAATGACACATATGGACATAAATTTGGTGATGAAGTTATTCTTATGCTTGCTAATGCGTTGAAAGAGACATTTGAGAATAATGGAATTATTGGAAGAATTGGTGGAGATGAGTTTATGTGTCTCCTGTCGGATTTCAATAATGTGACAGATTTTAGGTCGCGTCTTACAGAGATGCGTAGGAAGTTAAAGGCTAAGATAGCTGAGAAGATGCCAGAATATGTATTTTCTGTATCAATCGGAATTGCAACATATCCAGAATGTGGCAATTCTTATGAAGAGCTGTTCAAGATAGCAGATGCGTCACTCTATATTGCCAAGGAGAAGGGCAAGGACAGATACATTTTATTTGACAAGGAGCTTCATTCTTCTTATATCAATGCAAGTGACAGGAATAATGGAAGAATGGTTGCTGATTTCATGAAGCCTCTTGATAAGAACCAGATGGCGGCTTCCATGATGATTAAGATTGTTAATGAAGGCAGACCGGCTGTAAGGGAAGTCTTAGATGACCTTATGGACAGAATGAATGTACATGGCATAGTTCTTGCAAAATGTAATGGCGATGAACCTATGGTTCTTGGACATTACTCTAAGCCTGTAGACAAAGTGAAATTTATCAGCAATGAAAAATATATGGAGTCATTCGACAAATATGGCATCAACAAGGTTAACAATGTCAATTCACTAAGCTATGACTTCAAAGAGATATTTAACAGCATGAGAGAATTTGACTTGTGTTCAACTCTCCAGATTAAGCTTATGCGTGATGGGGAATGTATCGGGGTTGTGTGCTTTGATACATTTGGCATACACAGAAGAAAGTGGAGTCAGGATGATGTCTCAGCAGTATATATGGTTTGTAAGGCTATAGAGACAGTTATTTGATGACTATGATAAGAAAGATGTTTAAAAATAATATTAAAAGAATATCAGCAGTGGCTGTGTGGTTAATCATATGGCAGGCTGCAAGTGTACTGACAGGGCTTGACATTCTTCTTGCAAGCCCTGTCAGTGTATTGTCAAGTATTGTTAATCTGCTTGGCATGGGTTCTACATATAGAATATTAGTTAGTTCAATGATTAATATAACACTCGGATTTTTAAGTGCTGCTGCACTGGGAAGCGTGTGCGCGGTTGTATCGCACAGATGCAGGCTTTTCGGGGAAATGCTTGCGCCGCCGGTGCTTCTTATGAAATCACTGCCAATGGCATCGTTTATCATACTGCTGATTATATGGTTCGGCTCAGGACGGGTTTCGGTATTTACGTCATTTATAGTGACATTCCCTATTGTATACAGTGCGGTTTTATCAGGAATTGACAGGCGTGACATGCAGATGATTGAGATGGCAGATGTGAATGGTGTGGGAATTATAAGAAGGATATGCTGGATAGATATACCACAGATTCTGCCGGTGGCAAAACCTGATTTTAAAGTTGCTGCCGGGATGTGTATTAAAGCAGGAGTGTCGGCTGAGGTCATAGGACTTGCAAGGAATTCGATAGGAGAGCAGTTGTACTATTCCAAGCTCTATATCGACACGGCAGGATTATTTGCATGGAGCATTATGGTGGTGTTGTTAAGTGTCTTGCTTGAAAAAGCATTTACAGCACTGATTGATTTACTGGAAAAGTGGCTTAAAAAGATATGATAGATGTGATTGGTGTCAGCAAAAGTTATGCAGGACAAAAAATTCTTGATGATATTAATGTGAGATTTGAAGATGGCAGAATATATTGTCTTATGGGTAAATCAGGCATCGGTAAAACAACATTTTTGCGGATGATAATGGGGCTTGAGAAACCTGATTCGGGAAGTATCATGGTTGATTCTGATATAACTGCGATGTTTCAGGAGGACAGGCTTATAATGGACAGAACGCCTGTTGACAATGTGTATTTTGTGACGAAGGGACATGGGAAATATTCGGATAGAAAGCTTATTGCCAAGGCTTTGTCTGAGATTCTTCCCAAGTACTGTCTTGATAAGCCGGTAAGCCAGCTAAGCGGTGGGATGAAGCGCAGGACTGCGCTTGCAAGGGCGATGCTTAGTGACAGGAACATTGTTGTTCTTGATGAACCATTTACAGGACTTGATGGTGAAGCACGCAGGGATGCAATACAGTTTATACTGGATTATCAGTCAGGCAGGACGGTTATACTTGTTACGCATGATAAACGCGATGCTGATATGCTTAATGCTGGCATTTGCTTGTTGACAATGAAGAGTGCAGTTGATACAATTATATGAGGATTTGATTTAAGTGAGGTATGACATGAGACGTGCAGTTTTTTCAATGCTTGTTAAGAACTATGCCGGCGTGTTAAGCAGAATCGCAGGCCTGTTCTCAAGAAGAGGATACAATATAGATAGTCTTACAGTTGGTGAGACAACAGATCCTGCTATATCAAGGATGACTATTACAGCATCTGGTGATGAGGATGTGTTAGAGCAGATTCAGAAGCAGTTATCTAAGCTTGTGGATGTTAAAGAGATAGTAGAGCTTCCAGCGGATGCATCAGTGTGCCGTGAGCTTGTACTTGTCAAGATACAGTGTGATGCTTCAAGAAGACAGGAAGTTATCGCAATAAGTGATGTATTCAGAGCCAAGATTGTTGATGTATCAATAGACTCGCTTATTGTCGAGCTTACAGGTGCTCAGAGTAAGCTTGAAGCATTCATAGAATTACTTAACGGTTTTAAAATTACAGAGCTTGCAAGAACTGGTATTACAGGACTTGCCAGAGGTTCTGCAAATTTAAAATAAATTAATTAAATACTTTTGGAGGTAAACAAAGATGGCAGAAGCTAAGATTTATTATCAGCAGGATTGTAATTTATCATTATTAGATGGTAAGACAATCGCCATTATCGGTTATGGTAGTCAGGGACATGCTCATGCATTAAATTTAAAGGATTCAGGCTGCAACGTTATAATCGGTCTTTATGAGGGCTCTAAGTCATGGAAGAGAGCTGAGGAGCAGGGCTTTGAAGTATACACAGCTTCAGAGGCAGCTAAGAAGGCTGATATTATCATGATTCTTATCAATGATGAATTACAGGCAGATATGTACAAGAAGGATATCGAGCCAAATCTTCAGCCAGGTAATATGTTAATGTTTGCACATGGTTTCAATATTCATTTTGGATGCATTAAGCCACCAAAGGATGTTGATGTTACTATGATTGCACCTAAGGCACCAGGTCATACAGTACGTTCTGAGTATCAGGAAGGTAAGGGTACACCTTGTCTTGTTGCTGTTGAGCAGGATGCAACAGGAAAGGCTCTTGATATGGCACTTGCATATGGTCTTGGTATCGGTGGAGCAAGAGCTGGTCTTCTTGAGACAACATTCAGAACAGAGACAGAGACAGACCTCTTTGGTGAGCAGGCAGTTCTTTGTGGTGGTGTATGTGCACTTATGCAGGCTGGTTTTGAGACACTTTGTGAAGCTGGTTATGATCCAAGAAATGCATACTTTGAGTGTATCCATGAGATGAAGCTTATTGTAGATCTTATCTATCAGTCAGGTTTTGCAGGAATGAGATATTCTATCTCTAATACAGCAGAGTATGGTGATTACATAACAGGACCTAAGATTGTAACAGAGGATACTAAGAAGGCTATGAAGCAGATTCTTAAGGATATCCAGGATGGTACATTCGCTAAGGAATTCTTACTTGATATGTCACCTGCTGGTCGTCAGGTACACTTCAAGGCTATGAGAAAGTTAGCTTCTGAGCATCCATCAGAGAAGGTTGGTGCTGAAATCAGAAAGCTTTACAGCTGGAATGATGAGAAGGATAAGTTAATCAACAACTAATTCCAATAATAATAGATACTACGTATATTCAGGCACCCTGCTTTTTTGCAGGGCGCCTTTTTTTGTGCAAACACTTAGCGAAGCGAAGCTGAGCTTAGTGTTTGCCACATCCTGCGGATGCAGGATGCTCCATAGAACTTAGCGAAGCAGCACCCCGCTTATATAGAAAACGTATAAGTAGATTTATACAAAATCCTGCCACGTAATTTTACGAAAATTAAACGAAAAAATTTTCTCATATAATTGACGGTAAAATATGATGATGCTATAATTTTACCAAATAGAAAATTTTACCATATTTTTTTATTTAAGTTCGGAGGATGTGTTATGAAGTTATATGAAAAGCCGGTTGTAGAGCTTGTAGACGATGTAGCTGAGGTTGTCTGTGCTGATGGAAGTAATGATGCTAACAACAATAACGGTGGTAATAATCAGAATGCAGTAGCCTGTCGATTCGGAAGAACAGAAGCTAATCCAGGTTCTGATACATGCCAGTCTTGTTCAACAACTAACGGAGCAAGAGGCGATCAGGGAGGTACATTCAGAGCAGATTTCACTGGATGTGTAGAGAACAAGCCTATTAAGGAAGATTAAGAGTTTTTGGCGCTTATGTGAGATAGGAATAGATAATTTTGATTAGGAATTCTACATTAAAAATTTCTGATTAAAATTTCTACATTAAGAAATCTGAGTTAGAAATCTAAATTAGAAATTCTGATGTTTTGGATTTTTTGATAGATATCTTTACAGAAAATCCAGAAATACTAATTATATAGTTAGCTAAAACCCTAATTTGGCTTTATGAATAAAAAGTTGCGAGGAAATCCAGTTCTTTCAAGAATTGTGGATTCTTCGCAACTTTTTATTTGCATTAAGCCAAATGGCTGTTTATTAAAGGCTTAATATAAGAATTTTGGATTTATTATATAAATTTATGCTGTATAAGCCAATCCATCCAGATAGCTGATAATATTTACAAGGTCAATCCATCCAGATAGCTGATAATATTTACAAAGTATATCTATCTTTTCTTCTTTTTATTAATCACCACAATTAATGCCAGAACAAGTATAAGCAGCAGAATCATCGCTGCCAGAATGATAAAAGCAGGCAGATTATTGATATGTCCTGATAAACTGACTGTGCCTGAATTCTTATTATTCTGATTGCTTTGAATGTCAGATGCGGCGTTATCCGTTGCATCTTGTGTAGCATCTTTTGATGATTGAAGTTCCAAAGCCTTGCAGCTTTCAGCTTCCTCTTTTGCTTTAAGCGCGTCAGCCTCGGCTTTTGTAGTGATATTTTCAAGCATATTGCCGCCAGACGAAGATATGCTGCCATCCGGGTTGTAACCAGTCTGGGTATCAGGTCCGACAGTCGTGCGGTATAATCCGAATTTGGCGCAGCTGTACTGATAAGTGTCAGATACATAGAACCAGCACCATTGCTGTGATACGTGCTTTAGGTAGGCATCCTTGGCGGTTTCAATAGCTGTCCTGCCGCCAAGCTTATCAAGTGGTGTGTTCAAATCCAGCCATATCGGAGATTCATCATACAGATGAAGATACGTCTTAGGGACATCCCATGTGCCGAGTGTGGCAGCTTGTTCAGGGTAAAAAGATGCATCCATGCTGTTGCAGACAGCTTCTGTAACAGCAGTTGCCAGAAGCATATGTCCACCATGTCCGTATTCACCATTCAAATCCTGTGTGACAACAACATTTGGCTTAAATGTACGTATCTGTTCTGTGACATATTTCAGTACATCTTCATAATTATAAGTACTTTTAGCTGCTTCCAGAGTTTCAGAGTAGATGTCATCAAAATCACCATTCACAGGATAATTTTTTATGCCGGATTCCCACAAACCATCAAGCTTTTCGTGTTCACGGATACGTAGTCCGTTCCAGTAGTTAGTCATATAGCATACCTGGACAGGAAGCCCTTGCTCCCCGCCGTATGTGGAAAGGACACCACCCAGGAATAGAATTTCATCATCTGCGTGTGTTGAGAATACAAGAATGTCGGCCTCGCTGCATGAAGCTTTCCAGTCCTGCACAAAGTCAGGAAGTTCCCCTTCTGTAAATGCATAGATACCACATATTCTTGAATCCGCTTCTATGTTAATAGTTATAGATGTGGATGGAGATGTGAGTTTTACAAGTTCATGTAAGAAGCCATCCGTTCCACATTTCATGCTTGTATTGTTAAAGTCAAGTGTCCATTCACTTACTGGTGAGTCCCATATTATGTATACAGAACTGATAGGCGAATCAGAGCTTATTGTGATTTTGTCACTAGAATGATAATTATTGCCAGTAGAGTAGGAGCCATCAGTCAGATACGAAGAGACTCCGGATGACTCAGGGCTGATATCAAGCTGGTCTGCATATATATCACATTTAAACGTAATTAATGTGAATAGTAATAGTAAAAATGCTGGATTAAACATACTAATAGTAAAATTAAACATAGATTTAATTATGCTGTATGCGTTGCTTTTTGATTGCGTCATAGTTGTTTTCCTTTTTTGTATCTTTTTCTCATACGTCTTTTTCTTGCGTTATTGGCTCTTATTATTAAC
>ERZ1034763.20-NODE-20-length-91949-cov-13.033963_pt1 | contig 91949 bp, 157 predicted proteins | sample MGYA00520701_ERZ1034763 | MGnify/ENA primary metagenome ERZ1034763 (study PRJEB33766, sample SAMN09781707) | gut metagenome | biome: gut microbiome | host: Homo sapiens | place: Madagascar | study: EMG produced TPA metagenomics assembly of the PRJNA485056 data set...
TGCCTTGCATCACGATAATCTTTGCGCTCATATCTAGTTTCTTTTTAAATCGTTAGAAATCTGTTATGCAACTCTCATAAGGTTTGCCTTCTTGAAGCAACGCCATTCTTCTTTCTCGGTATCGAAGTACACTTGGCAAGTGTCATTCATCTTGCGACCTGCACCCTGTGTAGCTGGGATAACCTTCTCGCTCAATGTGCCGAATGCCTCACGCAAGCTGCCATCAACCTTCTGAAAGTAGAACTTCACGATGCGCTTCTTCATCTGACCCTTCAGCTTGATGTTCATCCAAGCAACCTTTAAAGCCTCGCTCATTGTATAGCCGTTCTTCTTGATGAACTGCCAAGCAAGCTTCATTACCTCACTCAATGTATTTCTTAATGTAGTAGCCATAATCACTATACCGTTTTACGAGTGCCGACTCGGCTGCATAACAGCAATTAATAGTTAAACTTTAAAGCCTTTATCTCTTAAAGACATTGCAAAGATACAAAATATATTCTAACATACCAAGTGTTTTGAAAGAAAATGTGAGAATATAAACAATTATTAACTTAATAACTTTGTTTAGACTTTATTCTTTACTTTTATTCACATTGTTAGAACTTATCTACACAAAACAAAGAAAATATTTGGTAGTTTCAATTATATTCATTATCTTTGCACACAAAATAAAATCTCACATTATTAAATATAAGAAATATGGACGTTAAAACAATTATCAAAGAAAAGGGCTTTACTATTGAACAGGTAGCAAAAGAAATGGGTATCACAAGATTCACTTTTACCCAAAACCTCAGCCGTAACCCTACGATGAAGACATTGCAGCGTATTGCCGATGTATTAGAGTGTAAGGTTGGGGACTTCTTCAAAGACGAAATTGAGCCATCCAAACCAACATTTGTTTGTCCCCATTGTGGTAAGCCTATCGAACTGGAGGTTAAGACTAAGAAGGGGAATTAAAGATTATAGCAAAATCCCTTTTGTTATATTTGCCACATCACTATATATAATAATGTAGTGGTGTGGTGTTTTGCGTTAACGTCCGTGAATTATTTGTGCCTATTACTATAAATTATTAAATAACAAAAGATACACATTAAATTATTTGCTCTTTCAACAAAATCTAATTACCTTTGCAAAAAACAGGTGAGTCACACCATAAAACTGAATATACATGAGAATTATAGAACAGGAAACAATAGATTACATCAAAGCTCATATTAATGAGCGTCCAAGGTACAAGTTGGCGCAAAGAATGGGTGTCAGCGTTAAATTCTTGTATAAAATAATGCACGAATGCGATTGTAAGTTCGAGCAAAAAAGACTTGTTCCGCAACCCAACAAGAAGCGTGATGAACAAATTGCAAAGCTTTATACCAACCATTCAGTCAAAGAGATTGCCGAGATTGTAGGGTGTCATCCATCTACAGTAGGAAAGGCGGCAAAAAGACTAAAGCTTACTCATTCAGAAGAAACTATCGAAAGACTTAAAAAGAATAGTTTGGCAAATTTAAAGAAAGCGTATGAGAAAGCAACAATAAGTAAAAGGGTAAAAAGCTGGCAAAAAACGATGCGTGTAGAAAAATTCAGAGTTATGTCCTGCATACCACAGAAAACGTATTTTAAGTTTTCCGAGTTGCCGACAAAAGCGTATCACGCCAAATACAATCTCATTACGAAGCATGGGTATTTCGGTTTTGAAGGCGAACCTTATATCTTGGGTTATGACCGGAATACTCATAGGATGAACGAGAAGTACTACATGAATAAATATGGATTTTCTTTTGAGGAGGATGAAGGATGCCAAGAAAACTAACACAAGAACAGATGGACTATATCAAAGCCCACATCAATGACTATCCACGGAAGGAAGTGGCTAAGACAGCTGGTGTTACCGCACATACATTATATAAGTATATCGCAATTTTAGGTGGTACTAAAATAGACAACAAATTGAATAAGGAAACTATCAGAAAAATCTCTGACATGTATAAGACAATGACTGCAAGAGAAATTTCAGAATTATTGGATATACCTATATCAACAATATTGAGACAAGTCAGTAAGTTCGGTCTAGAACATGATGAAGAAACGAAAATTAGGATTCGCAAAGAGCGAAACAAGTCTTTACGGAACTATTGGAATAAAGAAAAATATGCTAGTAAAGGCAGAAAGCTGCATATGCAATATAAAATGGATGAACTTAGAGTGTTGTCGGGTAAGCCTCAAGAAACGAGGTTAAGAATAAGAAAACTCTCTCCAAAGGCTTTGAATGCGAAGATGTATTTGCGTAAGTCTTACAACTATTTCTACTCAGATGGTGAGCCGTTTATCCTCTGCTATGATGCCGAAACGAAAAGACATCCGAAAGAGGAATACTATACTCGAAAGTTTGGTTTCAAGTTTGTATGTGCATAATTTATGTTTGCAATTCCGTTTGCAGAGAATAAAAAATGCAAACGGAATTTGCAAACAAGCCTTTATTTTTTCGACCATTCGAAAGTATGATATTACCTCCTCTCACCTTAACTACTTGATTATTAGCGTATAAAAGAAAGTTTGATAGAGTTATTAAACCTTTTGCTTATTATGCGTAACTTTGCAGCCGTAACGTTACATAGAGTTAGTTTAATTAAGGTTTAACACAAAAAGATTATTCTTATGGAGACATCAAAAACTTATGTTTTTAATCCAGAGGGTTCAGGTAACAATGGAGGAATGATGAGCTTGATAGCTCCTTTGCTCCAACAGAGAGGCGTTGACCCAAACGTTCTTCTTGCGATGAAGGGTAATAACGGATTCGGCAATGGCGATGGTTCTTGGTTCATTTGGCTGCTCTTTATCCTTTGCTTCTGTGGTTGGGGCGGTAATGGTTTCGGCTTTGGTGGTCGTGGCAATGGCGCAGGTCTTGCCAATGAAATCAACAATGACTATGGTCGTTCCTTGCTTATGGATGCTATCGGTGGCAATCGTAATGCACTCAGTAATCTCGCTACTCAGCTCAATTGTACTGAAGGACAGATTCAGCAAGCAATCTCTGCCTTGACAACCCAAGTTCAGAACGTAGGCAACCAAGTAGGCATGAGCGGAATGCAAACCATCAACGCTCTTCAGCAAGGTAATATGCAGATTGCATCACAACTCGCTGATTGCTGCTGCCGTGTAAATAACAATATTACGGCTATGGACGGAAACGTCAAGTTGGCTATGTGTCAGCAAACTGGCACTTTGCAGAATGCCATCAACAATGTAGCCGTAGGTCAGGAGCGTGGCTTCTCTAACGTGGCTTACGAGACCCAGCGACAGACTTGTGACTTGCACAACGCTATCAAGGAAAGCACTCAGACCATCGTTGACGGTCAGAAGCAGGCTGAGATGCGTGAGATGCAGAACAAGATTGATTCTCTTCGTGAGGAGAACAGTACCTTCAAGTCTTCCGCTATGACATCACAGATTGTGGGTCAGGCTGTAGCACCTATCAATGCGGTATTGGCTGGCTTGCAGAGTGAGGTGGCAGGTATCAAGTGTAAGTTACCAGAGACGGTAACTACTCCTTACAGCCCGTTTACTGCGGTTCCTAATTGTGTCGCTTATCAGGCTGGTCTGTATGGTTTGAATGCTGCCAACAACGGATTCTGGGGTTAAAGAAAGGAGGCTGCTATGTTATGGATGAGACCTTTTGCATGGGTTAATCGTAACGGCTCGGCAGCTATCGCATCTACAGGCGTGGTGGTGAACACCGAAAATGTCGTTTTCTCGTTCAGAAACCACGCCTTCGTGAATGCTAACTATAGGGGAACTATCTTTGTGAACCTACATCAAGCTATTCCGACAGGTACGACAAATACGCTGCCAATCCTTTTCGAGACCAATGGCGTAACCCAAGCTGTAACTAAGTTCAACGGCAATCCTTTGACGGTAGCCGACATTGCAGGAACTGGAGTTTATCAGTTTTGGTTTGAGCGAGATACTAACACCCTTCAGCTAATGACGGGTATTGTTTAACAATTAACATTACAAAGCTATGTTTCAAGGACTTCGACCTAACAGCATATTCTATGTGCTTGACAAGGGTGAAAACCCAAGTCTTAAAATCGGACAGGTTGTGTCGGTCAGTAACCCACAACCTAAGTTCCCGACATATACTCCTGGGCAATTCAACCCACAACCAATGGAGACTACCGTTGATGTTGTCGTGAAATTGCCGAATGAGCAAATGGAGTTCAAACAACTCCCATCCAACATGCAAATCGCAAACTCAGAGAACCTTGTGGTTTCTGAAAGTCGTGAAGCCATGGATGCGGAAGTTGAGGCTATGTTTCGCCATTCTAAGGAGATTGTGGAAAGCGAGCCATACCACAAGAAGGTTATGGAAGAGTGCGCAAAGATGCGTGCCATCTTGAATCCGCAAATAGCCAAAGACAGACAACAGGAAGAAGACATCAATAACCTCAAAAGCGAGGTCAGCGGAATGAAGGGAACTTTGACCGATATTAAGTCTATGTTGTCAGTGGCTTTGGAAAAAGTTAATACAAAAAAGTAAATCATTATGGGATACATGATAGAAATTACCGAAAACAAGGTAAATGAAATGTCGGAACTTGTAGAGAAGATGCTTAAGTATGGTGGCAAACTCATGCACTGCATTGATGAAATGGGGGATGACAAGTATGGACGAATGGGTCACAGAAGCCCAATGCCGGATTACCGAGACAATTGGGATGATGACGATGATGACCGCTATGGTGAAAGACATGGTGGTCGCAGAGGTGGCGGTTATCGCTATTAGTATTACACTTTGAGGTGGGGAGAAATCTCCACCTCCTTTAAAAGCTTTTATTATGGGAAGATACAAAATACCACTTGACGCATACGATATGAAGCCTGAAGGGATGATTGCATACCTTCGCTACAATGGCTGGCACTTCAATAAAAAGATGTGCGATTGGGCTATTACCTTAATGCGCAAGATAAACGCAACGACTGGTAAGCTCGAAAAAGTTGAACCGACAGAAAAAGATACAGTCGAGGAACTTCTTAAAGTCAACAACGTAAAGTTGGAGAATGCCGACAATTACGATTTCGTTTATGTCGCAAACATGGCTAGAGCCGATTTCTTTAAGTCTTCTTTAAAAGACGAAGCTGCTTTGGCTCAATTCATTAAGGATATGGTGGATGACCCAGACCAAGCGGACGGATTTATTTTCAATAGATTTTATGCCGATTGCAACCATAATGGTATCGGCATTCCATGGGATGATGTATTATGATTAAACAAGAAATTTACTTGGAGAAATACGATTGGAATGTGATTGTATGTCATGTAGCTAATCAAGAAGATGTTGACGAAGCTATGGACTTACTAAGTTCCATTGATTGTAAGGGGCAACCATTATTGGATGCATACGACCACATTTCAACCGATTCTTCAAACAAAGGATTGACATACACAAATGTTTCAAAGAAAACAAGTGTTGTGCTCATTTGCAAGTCTACTTCTGAAGGTGAGTATATAAATAGTCTCACACATGAAATGTTTCATGTAGTAGCACATATATGCAACCATCTGGGAATAGACATGCAAGGCGAAGAACCATGCTATCTCATGGGATGGCTTTGCCAGTCTATATTATAGAAGATTTCCTTATAAGTTTAACTTGGCGGGCAGACCTTGGATTTTTCCATCTGCCCTCCTATAAAATTACAAGAATATGAGTTGTTCGAAAATCAAAAATTACCTTTATGAACGTTTTAATGAGGATTTTAACGTTCTATCTGAGAATGAAAATCGAGTTATCATTACATTTGATGATAATGACTTGTCGGTACTCGTAAACAAGATGGAGAATAAATTATTCATTCTCGTTCCGCTAACTAATATGCATTCGTTTGAACATCATCCGGATTGGATCTTGGTAGATGGCGAACGCATCAATAGCAACCTATTTTGGAAGGAATGCGGCAACCAAGTGATAGAATATCAAGGTGATGCCCCTATAGCTATCAAGCAAGACACCATAGAGAGAATTGTTAATGATTTCATTAAAAACAGATAATGTTTTAAAATTTGCATTAATTTATTTGCAATAACATCTTTTTTGTCGTATCTTTGCATTGTAATAAAAATGGTGAGACACACCGGAACAACTGTGTTTTTCAAACTTAATTTTCGTAGATAAAGATATTAATATATCAATATAGAAAAAAGCAAAATTATGACAGAAAAAGGATATTTAATCAAGAAAAAAGTATTATTCATTGATTTAGACGACACGATTATTACAACTATATCAGGAAACACCTTCCCTACAGATGTAACAGATTTCAAAATCCGTAAAGAGGTTTTAGATAAGATTGTAGAGGTATTCCCTACTCTTTACTATGTAGAAATAGTTTCAAACCAAGGAGGCATCCCTCAATTCGTTGACGAACAGGATTTCATCGGCAAGATTAAGGCTATTGAAAGCTTTATGCAAAAATATCTTCGCAATCATACCGGACGAAATATCTTCGTTAACTCTATGTATTGTCCATCGCATGCAGAGATAGGAATGAGAAAGCCAAATACCGGAATGCTAGAATCGTATTCTTCTTGGAAGAAAAGTGAGTTGATTATGATAGGTGATGCTAGTGGAAAAGAAGGTGACTTCTCTGACTCCGACAAACAATGTGCGGAGAATTTCGGTATTGAGTACATAGATATAGAAGACTTCTTGAAAATGTAAAAACAAAAAAAAAAGAGAGGCAATCACTTACCTCTCTTACTCTTAATGAAGTGCAGAATATCCCACTTCTTCCAATACCTAGTGTGCCCACGCTTCTTGCACTCGCCGTTCGGAATATCACCCCTAGCCACCATCCTGTTAAGGGTAGCATCAGAAACTCGCAATTTTTCCTTGACCTCCTCTGTGCTCAACATAGGGTTGAGAGCATACGGCAGATAGTTCTCACAAAGGTCTTCTATCTCATCGCTACTCATTCCGCAAGCAGTTACCTTCTCCCCTCTCTTCTCTTGCTCGTCTGCTCGAAAACAAGAATCCGATAACGATTTTAATAACACTCCCAAGGTGTGATAACCAAATAACTTTCCCATATCATTATAATCTAGAGATTAAACTTTGACAGCCCTTGCCTGAGAAATACTTATCGGCAAAACCATATACATAAAATATAATGGTCATTACAAGTATTACAACATTAGCTTCCACCATTTCGTTGGTGGTAAAAACATTCCAGTATACGATATGAATAGCATTTATCCCAAATAGGTAGATGATCATCGGAATACGCCATCTGTAGCAGAGCCAAAAGAATCTGCTCGCAATTATAAGCACAAGCGGATGGATGTAAACGGAAAAATAGATAAATGCTGCCGATACCCAATTCTCCTTAAACCATACGCACATTTCTTTTTCATGAGACGCAAATGTTACCATACATGCAATATGAAAAAGCATGATAAACAGAGGCATCACTTCACAATAATACTTAAACCAAGTGAGTAGCTTTATGCTGTAGCCTCTACCTGCAAGGATAATGACGTTTATAATTTCGCTAACGTCCATGTCCTTAAACATTACTCTTGACAACTGTACAACACCGACTGATTGAACTAACCGATGGACTTCATCTTCTTCCTCTTTAGTCATAATTTTGTTGATTTTAGGTCGATTATAAAAAAATGATGGTGCAAAGATACACTTTTTCTAATAAACATGATGGTTTTATGAATATTTTTGTGTTAAACTTCATAAAAAGTAACAATCCGTAAGTTTATTGCTACTTCTAGTTACCAAAATCACATATAATAGTAACAAAATAGGCGGTCGCCCATCATAAGCAACCGCCTTAATCTTACGCATTAATACCTTGTCCCCATAGCCTTGTGGTCTCTTTACTACAAATCTTGCCTACAATACCCAACCCTGGAGCACCAGACGATAATGACATCGGTAAACCACGACTATAAGTAGGTTTATCGTAATATTCTCCTAGTTTAAGGATTGCAGGCTGGAAGACGCCTTGATTAACAACTACTTCGTTCACTTTCCAGTAATCACCATTAGGAGCAAGGCTTGCCAGATTGCCATTCTTTACCACATCAGCTTTCGCTTTGCTCGTGAAGTACTTTCCGTCCGCTTTGCTAGCTAGCTCTTGCGTAGTAAATCCATTCAATGAGTCTGCCACTATCTTTCCGTTTATGCGAGGAGCTGTATAGCGATATAATGTCGTCTTTGTATCTGTCCTAGGATTTAAGCTAGGGAATAGATGACTATCATAGCTATCATCAGCAACAAAAAACGTCTCTGATATGGAATCTTGGCTTGACGTGAATGTCTTATAAGTTCCATAGCTTGATGGTGTACTTGATACTCCAAACAGATTCTGCGATGTATAGAACTTGTATTCAGTGAAGCTACCGTTAGACTTATCCATCGTAGATATACCAGATGGTCCGAGGTCATACAGAAAATTTCCGTTATTGTCATAATACGATAGTACTGCACTTCCCTCAGAGTTCAGACCAAATCGGATATTCGGCTTTGTTTTATTGACAGACCCGAAGAACTCCATCATTCCATCGCTAATAGTCACCCTTGCACCGTTACTGCCGAGAGACTCCAACACCTTAGCGGCTATCAAATCCGCATTAAGCATTCCGTTCTTGAATAATGCGGCAATAGCATTGCCGTTCATAACCTTTACCTGCTCGCCATACAGCAACACTTCTCTATCAGTAATACCGATACCAGCCTTCTTCAAACTTGCCTTATCAACCAAATCTGTCTTGCGCTCCGTGTATTCAGTCATCAATGCACCTACTTCAAGTTTTGGCTTAGCGATATAAATGTTATTACCGCTGTATATACGAAATAGTACATATGTCGGTAATGTACTTCCAATGATACGATAATGTACCCAATACCGCTTCCATTCACTAGATACAGTCACAGTCTGCTCACCATCAGTATTAGTCTTAGGATTTGTCTCATCGGACTCAACCATCAAAGATGGCGTTCCATCTTTATAAAGATAGCATGTTATCTGACCGCTTCCTTTTGCTAAAAATGATAATATATAGTCTTTACCTTGATTGAGTGGATTCGAACCTCCATTGGTTAAATCCCAATATATCATATTGGTATATCCACCACCACTTTTGTTAACGTGAGATACTGAGTAAGTACCTTCATAGTCATTATTAGTAATACCATTAGCCATTGTCAGATTACCTTCAACAAGCAACTTAGTAGCATTATCGAGCAGATTACCACCCACGTAATCATAATCTTGCTTAGAACGAGACCAGCCGTTGTATGTATCTCCCTCTTCCATCATAGGCTGACAGATATAAGCATCGGAAGTTGCACAGAATGCGACCGCAAGATAGTTAGTGACAGCAGATGATGTATCAATCGTAAATGTGAACAGTTCCCATGTATTAGGAGAAGAGACATGCATAGTACCTGTCTTATTGAAAGACATATCGCTGCTTGCATTAGCAATATCGGATGTACTGTATGCTCGAATCCTAAATTCAGCACTAGTACTGCTGCTCTTTACCCAACAAGAGAATGTGTATTTCTTACCCTTTGTGATAACGATACTTCTTCCACCACTCTTCGTACCATCCCAATATACACCATTTTCGCTGCTGCTTGTGATATGTACGCAGTTGATACCATCTTTACCAGTAGTACATTCAATGCGTGTGCCCGAAGAGAAATACAATGATTCCTGATTATGAAAATCACTATTCTCTAACAGATTCCTTCTGCCGACTGCATTAGAGCTAACTTCCAATGAGATTCTCCTAGCTGTCTGTTCGATACTTGATGATACTTCTCTCAATTCGTCCTTCGATGCCTTATCATTAAGCTCATTAGCAACTGCATTATACTGATTGCTTATCTCCGTATACTTGCGCTGAAAGCTCTCATCCGTCTCCAATACCGTCTTAACAAATGTGTTGGTATTAACTCGGAACGGAAGATAGGAATAGTAATCAGTACCATCTACGGTTACTTTAAGCTTAACACCACCAGCAGACGCAGGAACATATTTACCAGTTCCAACTGATTCAGTTGTTATGCTTTTTAATTTAATGGTATTTCCGCTGATATTCGCATTACAGTTATCCTTTAACACGATGCTTGCGCTGCACGATACAGCCTTACCACCCCTCGTTGCACTAACATTACATGAATTGTTGTTAAACTGAGTAGATGATATATTTCCATCCTTATCAGCATTGTATACAAGCTCAGAAGGAGACAAGTTGATATTGACAGCATCCTTACCTGCCGCACCGTCCTTACCCTTATACGATACGCTGTAGCTTGTAGTAGAGTTCGTGTCAGAGTATACTACAATCGTTCTAGTCCACAGATAAGGCTTCGTGTCGGTTGTCGCAACAACCTTGTCGCTCCAGCTACCTGTAGGTGTATCTGTTCCACTTGCACTTATCTGATACGTAACAGATTTACTGATGATAGTGACAGATGTACCGTCACTACCATCCTTTGCTCTTCTGCTTACCCTCTGAGAGGCATACAGATGTACTACCTTTGTCATAGGCTACCCTCCTTCTAATGAGTTCTGATATACTCTTCTAAAACGTCCTTTGCTACAGACTTCGCCTTGGTACGCCAAGCTTGCATTGCTTCATACTCTGCTTCGTGCTCTTCCTCATCGGCATCAAGCTTCTTGCCATCCGCAATTTTGGCAAGATTAGCAAAATGGTTGTTGATAATAGCCTGCATCTTATCTGTCGGATAAGCGGAAGATATGATAGCATCCACGACCTTATCACGCTCCACAGGCTGCTCGATACGGACAACGTATGCAGCATAAGCCATTCGGGTAGTGCTCTTGTTTTCGTCACTATCTGTGCCATTTTCTAGCTCAATCTGCTCAACATCAAAGTTGATACGAACATAATTACCCTCATACTCAATCAGACTAGGTGAGTAATCAAATGTAGACTTTCTAATATCCATGATAATATCCTTTCTTTTTACAAATATTACACTTATGCTTTTGTTCCTACGATTCTGAAGTCAGGGTTGCCGCTCTGATTCATTCTACGCAACTTGCCCATGAATGGGAATTTCTTGTTGTCATAGCACCATTGCAACTGCTCTACGAGTTTCTTGTTATTAGTGAAGAACTTAAACTTTTGTCCGTTCTCCTCAACGCTGACAACATTACTCTTTCCCGATTTATGAACCTTGCTGTCTACGTCAAATTCAACATCAAGGAAAACGATAGGTCTCTCGGCAAAATAGCTTGCACTCATTCTCTGACCCTCGAACATTTTCTTGCCGTTTGCATCTCTGTCCTCCATTTCTGGCATATCAAAATCTTCAAAACTATTCATTTTTGTTATCATTCTCCAAAGATTAAAACTATCGCAGTGCATCAACCAACCCTTGTAGCTCATAGCCACTTGGTATCTCCTCATAGGGTCTTTCAGGTTGTGCATCTTCTTTTTGAATTTCTCCTTCATGCGTTTTCTCAACAAAGTATGGTTGAAATAGAAACGGTATCCTACGAAATCAAGGAAATGGGATTCATCAATTATCTGCATTCCGATGTTATCGTGCAACTGCTGGTGCATCACTTCATCAGCATATTTCAATATGAAGTTGATGGCTTTCCATACTTCCTTTTCGTTTTTACCCAATATAATGACATCATCACAATATATTTCTACCTTAACATCAAATTTCCTACATACTAATCTACATAAGATACTCATGTAGAAATTGGTAAGGGTCTGAATAGGATATAGACCAATACCTAGACCTTTCGGTAAGGCAAAGATAACTTCATGCAAAAGCCTTCTAACGCCTTTATCGGTAAAGAAATCACACAGAGATTTGTATATCTCCTGCTGGTCTACGTTCTCATAGAATTTAACGAAGTCAAGTTTGCAATAGTACAATCTTCCACATGACTTATTCTCGTCTATCCATCGTTCAGTTCTGCGCTTCGCATAAATCATTCCTCTGCCTTTTACACTTGCACCACTCTCTATATAGAGAGCTCTTGTAAGGTATGGCATCAGAACTTGCATCAAGGCATGCTGCTCAACGTGGTCTGGGTAGTATGGAAGCTTATGAAGCTTTCTTACCTTACCGCAAGGGCATCGTCTCATACAATCGTGCCCTTCGCTAGTCTTGTAAGTTCCATCTATAAGACTTCTTTGTAATCTCAGAAGGTTTCCATTATAGTCCTTATCGAATATCACCACTCCCTTCTTTCCCTCCTTTCCCTTGCGTGATTTCCTTACCGCAATATTGAGGTTAGTCATATCACTAACAAGCTCTACTCTGACCTTTCTATGCTTCTTGCGAAGTTTAGCCTTTCGCTTATACGCCAGCTCTTGTGCGTCCGTCATTTTTATACTTCAACCAAATATTTCAAAAATCGCTTTCCTTATCAATAGGCTTTCTACACTCTCGGCTCACTGACTTTCGGCACATACGTACAACTGTATCACTTACTTGCGAGAGGGGACTCTGTTGTAGTCGGACATACCCGACCGCTCATACCCAACGCCTTTAATCTTCGCTCTGTCAGAATAAATATTCCTCCATCGAGACAGGTTCAATCATGTGCTCTCTCGTCCAAACTATCTCGTAGCTTTACGACTTGCGAGGAACAGTGTAAATTATATCGTCATTCTAAAAATAGAAATCTTGTGTAGTAATTCAAGCGAGCGCCGATGTTCGTCCTCGAGTTCGAGAAACCGTTATTCGAGTTCGCAGCCGAAAGACCGCATTGCGACCTGTTGTTAGCGTTACCCCCAACGTTCAGCAGCTCCATGATGTATCACCTTTTCTTCACCCACTCCATGGTTGTAGAAAATCTTATCGCACGGAATTGGGTTGTTTATATTTTTGTGCTTCTGCGAATCCTATTAAAAGGAGATTTCAACTTTCCAGTTTCAATCTTGCGTTTTATATTATTTTTATTAATTCTCTATTTCTGTCTAGCTCACTGGCAGATGTACAGCCAACGCTAAGCGTTGTCTTACATCGCCATGAGCTCCGAACCGCTCACGATTGTCGGGTTCCCGTAGAAAGCCAAGCGAGCGCCGACGTACGTCCCCGAGACCGAGAAACCGTCATCCGAGTTCGCATACGAAAGACCGCAATGCGACCCGTTGATAGCGAGACCCCCAACGAGCAGCAGCTCGCCACCAGTCGACGCCCAGAATCCATCGCAGTAGTACGTGCTATCACCGCCTCCTACGGCTTGCGGAAACGCATCCCAATATGCACCAAGTGTCTTCTTTGTGATATATTCTCCATTTGCGGATGATGGTATAGTAAACTTTCTGCCATCAGCAGTATTGCTTACTCGGTTGCCGCTATAGACAACAGCATATCTAGTATCGCCATCCATATAGAATCGAATACCTGGACGGAACTCCCAAAGCTTAGCCCATAAGTCCTCAAAGCCAAATAATTTGACAGGGTATTGATTACCGAGAGTAGCATCGTTATAGAGCACCCTACCGCTGCCATCACCGAGAGAGATACACTTACCCATCGGTACATCACGACATGCTTCCCACGATAAACTTTGGAATCCCGAACCTATGACGGATTGACAGTTAAGGTCGCCAAAACTTACCTGATACAGTGCCTCAATAAGGCACTGAAAGCCGTAGTTGACAAGTCCAAAGTTACTGCCGAGTTTTTGGGCGCAAGATAAGAATGCGCTCATCGTTCTAGAATACGAAGGAGCAACATTAGGTCTTGAATGACCAACACCGCTTCCATCCACATACATTTTGTATGCACCTACCCAGTTTGGCGAATCGAAAGTTTTACCACCTGCGATAGGAAACAGTCCACCAAATTGTAAGGTCTTGTTATCAGCCTTGAAATGGCAATCGGGAACATGAACCATTGTTTCATACTTGGCAGCATTATCCACCTTTGTTCCGTCAGCAAAGAACTCCCATGTGCTAGGGTCAAGCTTGGCAGCGTATGCCTTGCCATTGACAACCTTCATCATATATCCACCCATCGCTCTCTGATACATGTCTGCCATGAAAGGCGTAGGGAGAGTGAACTTCGGGTTTGAGGACTGTTCCAAAGTGATTGTTGGGTAGAAGATATTGTTACCCATCATCTTCTGAAGGTCTCCGAGACTTAATCTTCGGATAGCACCATCTACAACAATCAAGAAAGTCTGGTCGGTATTCATTGCCGACACGGTTTTTTTCTCTGTTAATTTAACACCCATATTATCTTATATTTTAAAATATTAATCTATCAACGGATTACCATTCTCGTCAAGAAGATAATTGCCACCTTCATCAAGGAGATAGTCATTTGCCGTTCTCTGTCCGTATTCTATCTGCTCTTCAAGATAATCACTCTCAACATCGCCAAGACCAGATTCCTTGATTGAGAAGTAGCATGATTCGCCCTCTTGCCAAGACTTATTCGTAACGATATTACCGTTAGTTGCTTCTGTATGCCATTGTAATTCTACGATACGGTTAGGGTACTCAACGACCCTTCCGTTATACTCCAATATAGCCTTGTTGGTTCTGAATATCTTGCCCCATTCGATGTTGTTGCACACCTTGAACTTAGGCTGACTGAACGAAGGGTAGAACCTGGAAGCAGAAAACTGGAACTGCGCAACAGCCTTGTCACCTATTACAGCCTTGATGGTATAATTATTCTTCTCTATAAGTCTAAGGTCAAGCACAATCTCTGATGTGGAGATAGATATAATCTCGTTAGGGCTTGCAGCAGACGAAGCAGACATCTTAGTCGTTCCACGATACAGTTCAATAGAGAATCCGCTAGTGATTTTCTCCTTGGTCTTATATACATCAATCGGAATGTGACGTTCATACTGATTGCCGTCAAAGCAAGCGTTTCTTGCTTCCGTAGATGCCGATACGATATTATTAGCAACCTTATACTCGTAGAGAGCCAACTTATCAAGGAATGGGTTATATGATATATCGGTATCTTCCCGAATACCCATTCCGTAAGTATCTGCACCCTTATCTGCCGTATACAGAGTGATAGGGTCGGTAATGAGATGCACTACAGAGTTCGTTCTATAATCGTAGAGGTCAGCTTCGAATATCAACTGCTGCTTATCATTGCTCGAAAGATTTCTTCGAATAGTAAGCGTACCACGATTAGACGTATTGCTTGTATCAATGCTATACTTTCCGCTCCAAGCATTAATCTTAGATATATCCTTCCACTCCGTACCAGTTGATACCTTCCATACCATATTGGCAAGAGACATATTCGACTTCTTGCTATCCCACGAATCATCCTTTGCTGTTGCGTTGATTTGTGGGTAAGCAATACATTCGTAACCGCTCTGAGTTCTATCGGGGAAGAATTTGTCACCTGCCATCGTCTGCATGAATGGAGACTTAGGGGAAGCACATACTACCGATTTCGCTATATCCAGAGGCGCAAATATTCTATTAGCCTTATTACTAACTATTGGCATAATCGTTCCTCCTAATCATCAACTGTTAAATACGCATCTGCTGACACCGATACACCGATGATATTGTTATTCTCATCAATAGTATCAGCATTACGTACAACGAATCCATCACTTACATTCTTAGCCCAAGTCATTGTTTCCGAGCGTTTGTTCTCCACAGAGCCATTATTATCAGTATAGATTACGAATGTGACATTACCACTTATACTTCTCGGTGCTTTACCTGATTCGCAGTTGGTAACGATACATCGGAATGTCTGATTGTTGTCTTCGTCAACTTGCCCGATAGAATTAAGAGCAAGTTGATAAATATCAGATATATCATCAATACTGATACCTGTACGGTATACGGCTGCGCCATCAACAATGAATTCGAGGACGAAGAGCTGATGACTGTCTACATAGAGCTTATCAGTATCTCCATCCTTATCTCTGTGAATTGTGATTCCGCTCGCAGGGTTATTGTATGTTCCTGCAAGGTCTGTTCCACTACCACGATACAGCTTAACCGAATAGGTAGAAACCTCTCCACCTGCGGAGTTGAATAGCCAAGGTTTGAGTACAGCCTGTGTCTGTCCCTTGCTTAGTACCGTAGTATCTGCTGAAACGCCGCCGAAATAAGATGAGCCGCCAAGCATAGATACCAATATATCAATACTTTTCTCCATCTCGTATGTACTAGCTCCTAATACAGCAACACCCGAATATGTAAGAGTATCGGAATCTTGGTTAACCTTTGAAGCAAGGTCTGCGACAATAGAGAGAGAGCCATCCACATGATTGAGCTTGAATCTGTTATCAACAGTCGAAATCTCCCATCCTGTTCCGCTAAAGCTGAAGCCTAAATCCTTACCGTTGTATGCCCAAGCATGGCTTGTGAGTGTCACATTATTTTTACGAGCAGAGCTAACATTCGGTGTGATAACAGGATGCGTTCCGCTCTCGCTCCATTTTGGCGATACGGTAAACGTGTCAGGGTTCAGACCTTGGAAGAGCGGTACGCCATTCGTTTGCAGACTGAGGGATAACGTATCGCCCTTCAATGTTCGTCTGACTGCTGCGGTTGCCGAAAGATGTATTTCTTTTCCCATATTTTTAATCTCCTATTTTTTAAACTTTAATATATTCTTGATGGATTTTTCCTGTTGTAGTCGTTGCCGTGAACGTGAATGTTGCAGTATCACCCTTGCCCAAATCATCTTCCGTTCCATCATTAGACCAGACAATATCTATTGAGCCATTGAAGTTCTTAACCTTATCCTTAGTCGCCCATGCAGCATCATCTAAGGAATCATCGGTTTTGCGTGTCACCTTCCATGATGCCACTCCGTTCGTCACATCCTTATCACCGAGCATTAGCTTGCAAGTGATATTGTGTGTCTCACCTATGGAAATGCCGCTATAGACAATATCGGTATACAAGATAACTTGCGGCTTGTATATATTCGTAGTCGCCTTCCAATAAGGCGAATCCTCGGACGGTTCTTCGGTCGTGGTCTGTCCTTCCGATACGATACAGAGCCATCTTGTGCCAAGCCAAGTGACTTCGTTGTAGTATTCGTAGGCAGTCCCTTCCTTCCAATCGCCGAGATAGATGGGAGTCCATATCTTCTCACCGCTGACGTTTACCATCTTGAAGTATTTGGTAACGATATTGATGCCATCGAAACCAACGTCAAAGATAGATTTATCCTTTAAAGTATAGGAATTGACTCCACGATACATGGTGAACTTCGGTGCAGAATCTCCTTCGGTCTCCATCATCAGAAGATGCTGGCGGCTTGTATCGCTTCTGTTGCCCATAAGGACGATAGTATCACCAGCAGCAGGATTGTCCGAGCCTTCCATGCAGTTGTCTTTAGCTATCTGAATCCATGCGAACTTCTTTCCGTCATAGAGCTCATGACCTTCAGTATCGGTGATTACCTCATTCTCTGTTGAGACCTTTGTGACAAGTCTCCAATAGTCCTTGTTGCTGACGTTCTCATAGATACCCGATGCAATATTGAACGTCTTGCACCTAACTTGGTCGTCTACCTTGAATGAGTTGATTGTGGCGGTCGTTCCATCATCAGCTAGTAGATAGCACTTCCAGCCAATCATTTCATTAGTTGTCTCGCTATATACTTCCTTGATGTAGCTTATCTTGCCAGCGGCAGGGGAGAGGACAATGTTACCTCCAACGTAGGATAATTCTCGAATAAGCAGCGTATTGAAAATCGCCTTACCCCATACAATCAAGTCCGTGAGCAACATCTGATACTTGCCATCGCTTCTCTGCTTGATTGCAAATCCGCTCTGCTCTGCTTCGTTAAAGTCGAGTGACTTCAAAAGATTCACCAACACACTAGAGAGGATAGCGTTGCCGCTTCCGTCTATGCTATAGTTGTTTCCGTCACCAATGTTCAATCCTTGCAAGAACTTCTGCACCTTCTCCCAAGTTACTGTGCCCTTTGCGGTGTCGTCTTTTATCCTGTTTAATCTTTGCTCATCTATTGCCTTTGCTGAATACACGTTGTAATCAGTAGGTGCAGTCTTATCATAGCTCTTTATGATGTAAATTGATTTTCCACCGCCACCATTGCCATTAAGATAACTCTGTCCGTTATAGACAAGTTCCTCAATTTTAGACTCCATTGCATTGAGCCGTGAATATGACGGTTTTTCTCCTACATAATATTTTGCTCCATCATAAGGAATATCTAGACAAAACTCATAACCGATAATTCTTGAAGCCCTATAACTGTCACCATAACCTTTATTATAAAGATTTATCCTGTCTCCTACTCCATGCAAGTTACCCCTACCCTGATTATAGGAATAGTTAGCCTCAGCGGTACATGTATGTGTCGTAGGGTCTATCATAGACTTCTTCAAATCCTTTATGGCATCCGTCAGCAACTCATTGGAAGCGGAAGAAACCAAAGTATCGCCCAATTTGGTAGAATCCCAATTATAGAGGACAAAAGTATCTCCATCCTTTGGGTGCAAAGTTATATCCGGCAAGAAACGACCATAATCCTCATTTGCAACAATCTCAAATACCTGCGACATAGGATTTATCTGTTCCTTTCCATCTTTCACTATCGGATTACCATCATCGTCTTTAAGTATTTCTTCAACTCCATCTGGATTAAACTCACATTCGAAGTCCATACCATTAAGAGAACCGCTTTGGAATACTATATGCAGGTTCTTACCACTAAGAATATATGACTTTCGAAAAGCCATATCACCTGTTTTTTCGCCATCTTCATTGATTATAGAAAGTGAGTTTACACGATAGAATGTCCTTTTGATGAAGTCACCTTCTTCAGGTGTACTTTCATCCTCTACATCTTTTTCGTATGATGTCACCTTAGACGTTTTGATAAGATTTCTTGGATAAATATCATCATTTGTAGTTACTCCCTCAACATATTGGTCTTCACGGAGTCCACTAACTTGTATATATCCATTTTTCAGTTCAAAGCCATTCTCTGCTAGCAATTGCTTGTTCTTGTCAGAGCATTCTGCTGAATTTGGTAGCATGAGACGTTTTTCAACAACACCATCCTTTGTTATATCCGCATCAGCATCATTCTTATATCCGCTAGGCAAGTTCCTTGCAGCTCCAAAAGCATATACCCTGTTTGCATAAGTGGATTGGCTTTGTGAGCTTGACATAGAAACGATATTGTCGTTAAGTCTGAAATCAGTAATAGCATTCGTATTCTCACAAGTTCCAAAATGCAGTATATTTCCCTCAAACCACCATTCACAACCAAACGTCTGGGCTATATTCGCAATAGCATCCAACATGCTAGAATTGGAATAGGTTATCAGCTTGGCTGCATTTGCATCCACACTTGCGTCTATAACATAAGTATAGTCCGTTCCTTCTCCATTAAATTTAGAATCATAAAGATAAGACTTGTCTAACTTCGCATAATAAGCTAGACTTTTCATTATCACCTCTACATGAGTACTTATTGTTGAAGTAAGAGAGAATGTCGCTTCTTGTGAACCTGTATTCGGACGATACTTCAATATCTTGTTCTTGAACTTACGATAATATGCATCAAATTGAATTTCATAGGAATATCCGATAGTATCATTATCTTTGGCCTTAGCTAAATCTATCAGCTCAAATCGACCATATGGCGTATCTATAAAATCACCAAGCAAGAAATATATCGGCTTAGAAAGCTTAAAGGAAAGCTTACAATAATGAGACTGCATCAGTTCATAATGAACCAATGCGTCCTGTGTGACGGGAACAGAACATCTTACCTGTATGTTTCCGTCATTATCGTAATACTTTATGTCAATTTCATTATAAGTTTTCATAATTATTCTATATCTTCAAATTCTTTTAAAGTGAATTTTTCTCTATCCGAATCCGTCAACACTCCCCTGTTCGTTGGATTATATTCTATGAACTTTAAGCTCTTCTTACCGATAGCCCCACCTTTCCCCCTTGAATAAGTAGGAGATTTTCTCGCACAATACAAACGGTATACGTCATCTTTCGATTTCGGAACCTGTATTGTAACAAAACCATTATCCATAAGCGAATCAAAGGCTTTTACCCTTTTATTATAGTCGCTATGGTCTCTGCCGACAATAACAAACTCCAAGGTAATGCTTCTTTCTGCCTTTTTTGGACGGATAGGAACAACTCTAGTTCCATGCTCTGTCCTTACTTCATTGGTTATATAACTTTTATTGTCTGCGTCAGCTTCCAACGCATCCAAAAAGCCATACCCCATCTTAACCCGATAGGTAGTCCAAGCATCTTTTCCGTTTATGATAAGTTCATTCGTGTTCATGCCAACAAAGTTAAAAACAAAATGAGGAATAATACTATATTATTATCACAATGCTTTCACTTAAAATTTAAGTGCAAAAAGGGCGCAAATCCTAAAAGGAAATGCGCCCAAAAACAATAAGCATTTAAAATTATGAAGTTGTGTTTTCGTTTCCCTTTACTTTTGCGGCTAACGCTACTTTATCTTCTGCATCCTTGCGTATCTTTTCAATTTCTTCAGCAGGAGCGTCAGTAAGAGCCAGCATTTGTACAGCAGTCTCTAAAGAAAGTACGCCTTGATTATATAGTTCCGCTATTACTTTCCACTTATCCTTTTTGTCATCCTCGAAAGGTTCGGCAAAATCGAATTCGACCTCCAATTTATCCAACTTGCTTCTCATCTCAGGATATAGTTCCTTCATTACGGCTATAATCACATGCGATAATCTACCAACAAGTTCTTCATAGATTTCCATTCGGTTCGCTCGCTTGATGTAACCCAATACCAACGCTCGTTTTATGCCGACACTAGTAAGCGTACTCATAGCTTTCATCAGTTCCGGTGACATATCCGGTGTAAACGTATCAAACAATATAGACTGAGCCAAGTCTTCTTTCTCTGCCTTGCGGATTTCGGAATTCTGAGGTGGGTTGATATATTCAAACCTAGAGTTCTTGCCTGTAAGTTGTATGAGTTTACCTGGCTTGTTACGCTTAGGGATTGATTGTATCACGTCAGCAGTTGCAGCGGCAATAGGGTCAGCAAAGTAGTTGTTAGTATCTCCTATCTTGGAATCAAGCATTTCTTCACGTTCCATTCTCGGTTCTGCTCCTTCCCATGCCTTTGGCTGACGAAAATAAATGCCATTAATTTTTCCTGTCGGATTAGGATACTTATACACTTTCCACCCAAAGCCACCACGTTCACAATGATAGTTAAAAACGGATGTCAATATATCCCAACATTCGATAGTCTTTGACTCTCGCTTTAAGGAATAACCAATAGCAAAAGCAAGCATGTTTCCATACTGGTCAAACAACTCTCTCATCTTATGTCCCTTTGAACGAGCTGCAACATACACATCAACATGCATTTTTCCGTTTTTTTGCGAGAAATTAAAAACAAAACCGCTTTCGGTTTCTGCTCCGGCAAGTCGTTTACATTGACGTAGCTTGGTATTGAAGTATATATCCTTCAAGTATTTTTTATATAGTTCAAAGGCTTCATCGTCACCTTCAGTCTTCTTCCACATAACCGGATTGCCTAACAAGAAGAACAATTCTACCTCATTGATGTATCTTTGTCTTGTTCTTGCCAACTTCTCCGTCCTGTATGGCTTTTCTCCCTTTACCCATTTATCTTCACGGCTCATCACCTTATGGGTTTGTGGATTATATTCCGAAATGGCATTATCCACATCAAAATCATGTTGTTCCATCATATTTACGACAGAATCAACATCATTATCTTCCAAACGTTCGAAGATGCTTCTCTCCACACCCAATGCATTGAGCGTGAGGTTTCGAAAATATGTCTTTATCTGAATAATTGAATCTACAAACATCCTTATAACTTTTTGAAGCAAAGGTAATAATAAACATGGTTTCTACATACTTTAATCTACGTATGCCTTTCACTTAGTTTTTAAGTGAATAAAAAAAGACTATTTACTAAAGAATCTATCTTTATTTAGTAAATAATCTTTTTTATTTACACAGAACTTTTATTTACCCTTACAGAATACTCACACTAACTTTCTAATAGTTAAACACTTGTATTTTTATTACAAAAGTAATTATATTTGTCATTCAGTACACTCCTAAGTCTGATTTAGATGCTTTTCTTGGCTTCATCACTTTACCGAGCAATACGGCAAGAATATAATACCTAGCAGCATCTATCAAATGGTTATCATGGTCTTCGGGAACATTGATGTAATTACCATCCTTATCCTTTGACCACACATATTTACGGAACTCGCTCTGTAAATGGACTGATTGCTTAGTTGTGAAGATTTCGAATGTCTGCATCTTGTCAATACCAGCCAATATAGAGCCAGCACCCTTTTGTGCTCCATATATAACTATTCCACCAAGAGCTACCTCATCTATAAGTCTAGGGTCAGCACTATCCGCATACACAAACAAGCCTTCGTCCGCATAAGGGCGCAAGAATTTTATAATATCACTGGACAACATTTCCGTTCTATAGCAAAGTTCCTCTATGTATAGGCGATTGTCTACGATACCGCACTTTACAATAGCCGTATAATCTTTCGAATATCCCCAGTCTACCCCGATGGCTACTTTCCTTGCGTTGCTAGGGAACTTATCAACGATGCCTACATGCTTGAATATTGCACCCTCAGATACATCCGACCATCTACCAATCATTATATGAGCATATTTCTCCGGTTCATTCTCCTTCATCTCTAATACCTCGTTAAGGAACTCCGGTGAAAGATGCTTTATATTATCAAGATAGGTCGTATGTATATGAAGTACTCTAGGGTCTGTACTGATCTGGACGGGAACGCCATCAAAATACACCTCTTTATGTGTCTTTTCGATGAAACGCTTATATACCCAATGATTTGAATCACAAGGGTTCATAATGATTATTACTCGGTTGTGCAAGCCTTTCTGACGGATTGAAAGCATGATACGCTCAAAATCCTCCTCACTCGTCCATTCCTCAGCCTCATCAACGACAAACGTAGTCACACCATGAATAGACTTTAACTTAGCAGTCTGATTACCACTAGAAGTATTGATACCACGGAACATGATTTCGGCTCCTGTCATTTTGTTGACTATATCCGTCTTCGTGTTCTTGAAGTAATCCTGTGTGCCATCAATCTCTATCTTCTCTTTAACCTCTGGAATTACGGAAATAGCGGCACTCACCATCGTATAACGTGTATAAAGAATCTTATGCGCTATCTTCCTTTCCGCATTATATTCGAAGGTTAGTCTTTCGATAAACTGAGAAGCAGAGAAGCTTTTTCCTGACGCACGGCTTCCTGTAATAAGATAAATGAAATGCGTCTTGTCATTATATAACGGATAATAAACGGAATGTGTTTTTGTCATTATTCACCCTCCTCTTGCTCTTCTGCTTCCTGCTCAATCTCTCTTTCTATCCACTTATTGACGGATATACCTTTCTTAGGGTCAAAAGGAATGCCCTTTTCCTCTTCATCCTTCTTACCTCTCTGTATCTCTCTCCAAGTCATATCGTAATGGAATAGCCAAGTTGAAAGAGCTTGTACGTTAGGTGGGGTCTCCTGCTCGGTTTCTCTAGTTTCCACTACTATATCATCTGTCATAACTCCATCTACAACCATATGTCTCTTGGTGGTTGTCTTGCCCTTTACCTTGACACCTCCAAGGGCGCATTTAAGGAATCTACCACGCACGATTGCATTAATAAACTCTCTGCCACGCACGAGGGATTGAGTTATCCTTTCTCCTCTTTCCGCATTTTCGTCTTCATTCCAATTCTCGTATTTTCCGTTTTTCATTCGGTTGAAGACCTGTGGATTTAGGTCAACCCCAAACTTCAAACCAAGGGCGTAGGCAATTTCAGAATCCTTCTGACCTTGCTTTGCAAGCTGTTCTATCTCATCGTAGAAAGCATCGCCATTGTAATCAAATTTCGGTTTTGCCATTTTCTTGTATTTATTATTGTTTCGCTATATATTGGGCAGATGGGATTTACACCTTGCCTCTAATTTTGTTATACATATAGAAAGGAACGGCTAGTAAGAACATCGGTATTGCCAATACCATAGCTATAGCCAAGTTCGCAATCTTCTTTATTCTTTTCTTGTTCTCCTTCATAATCTTTCTTTGTTTATGAGTTGACCAATTTCCCTACCTTGTTTATCAAAGGAGTAAAGAGACACGACACCCACATATTGAATGCGTTCTTTCTCCTCTAGCCAAGAAACATAGAAACAATCATAAATGGAATGAGCATACCTATTGTAATTGCCGCCATTATAAACCCTAACGAGAATCTTATAATCTTTTTCATTGCTTTCATTTTGTTTTTGTTTATATGCGTTTTGCAACCTTCATAAGCATTTCTCCCTTTATTACCTTATCGGTTTCGATAAAGCCAAAGGTGCTCATAAAACGCTCCTTGTTCTCTATATTGTCAAAGGAAAGCATGACGTAAGACTCGGCTTCTAATGCCTTTTCCGCTGCCTTGGTGTTTACTTCTTTCTTCACCTGCTGCATACGTTCCTTATTCGCTTGGTATTGAGCCTCTTGCTGCTGATTGGCTATAATTTGATTTTGTTCTATCTGTCGTCTCTGCTCTTCTTGCACTTCCTTTGGTGCTTGTACTTTTCTGTTTTCGCTTTCTTGGGCAAATGGGTCTAGTAAGGAATTAAGTTCTTTACCTAACTCATCTTCGCCTTCAGTCTTTACCATTGCATCATAGCCGAACAGGGATAAGTCTTCTTCCGTTAATCCGGCATCCATATAGTTTATGTCCGGAAGTAACTCACGGACTTTCATGTCATCCCATTCTCCATGAGCATTCTCGGAATTAAGCATGAAATTCAGTTCAACTTCGGTCTTGTAATCCATATTTACAGCCTCAGCCAAAAGAGTATAATCCTTTTCGGGATAGCCCATAATCTCATCCACGATGGTTACTTTTTGGTTGCCGCCTACGATGGTCATTGTTTGCTTATTGACGGTTATACCACCAACAACGCCATATTTTCTTATGGAACGTTTCAATGTAGCTTTCTGCTGCGGTGAAATCTTCCTTGGATTATATGGTGCTATCTGCACTTCGGAGCGTTTGAACTCTTCTTGCTTGCCTGTGAAATAATCTCTTGGTTTCGTCATCTTATCAACTCATTGTTTCTTGCAAAGGTATGAATAATAATTGTTTAAGAGAAATGTTTACTTGCGTGTCTTTTCACTTTGTCTTTTAAGTGAAATAACATATCGCAGCAATATATCAATTGGCTTGCATTTTGGTTAATTTTGCATAAAAAAAGATATGGGAGACGTTGGTAATAATGGGGCATATGCTAGGCTGAGAGCACAAGCTACCTCTATGCGGAGAAAAGCCGAGTCGGTTGGTAACAAGCTACAAGCTATAGCTGAAGGTATAGCTAAGAAGTATGGAGCAAGGGTCACTCCTATCAATTACAAGAGTGTTGACTCCATTGTACGCAAGGTTAAGGGCGAGGCTAATGGTATTAAAGACATTAAGGACTCGTACAGAACAACCATCATCGCAGATAAAGGGTCAATACCGAAAATAATAAAAGACCTTAAAGGCAAATACAAGGGCTTTGAGTTCGTTAGACTCAAGGAACAGAAACTGGATACTGGCTATTCAGGAAACATCATCAATATCCGGAACAAGAAAACCGGACTTATTGGTGAGATACAAGTTAACACCGCCAAGATGATTTACGCCAAAGAAAATTACTCGATAGCCTACAAGCTGTTGGGTGGGAAGACCATGCGAGAAATCTATAAAGAGACCAAGAAACCATCCGGTTGGGGACATGCATTATATGAGCAAAGCAGAACCGCCAAGAGTAACGGAGGTAAGAAGCAAAGGTCGGTATCTATGCAACAAGCTTACTATGCAACATTTCAATAATTAATATATTTAAATTTCAAGTACTAAACATTAATTTGTTTGCAAGTTTAATATATTTTTTATATCTTTGCATTGTAATAAGGAGATAAGGACTATGAACAATAAAGATAAGAACAAAATCAGCCACCTCCTTAAAAACGGAGAGTCGGTTTATGTTTACTATTGGGAGGATGACATCGTTGTCCGTTATCAATATGTAAATAAAGAACTTATGTGTTACCCTAAAGGTAAAGGACGTAAGCCAAAGGAGTTTAAGTTTAATGAAAACACCTATGCACAAGATGCTCTTGAGTTAGGTGAGCTAATAACGAAAGAAGAATATGAAAGATTCTGAAATGATAGAATTGTGCCTTGGTATCGCTTGCAAGGCGCACAAAGGACAGATTGATAAGGTTGGACTTCCGGTGATATTGCATCCCATCCATGTAGGAGAAATAGGTAATAGCACCGAAGAGATTTGTGTCGGATTTCTCCATGATACGATAGAAGATACGGATATGACCTACGACAAGCTGTTATCACTAGGAGTAAGAAAAGACATTGCCGATAGTGTATGCATTCTAACCCACAAGGAAGGTGTTCCGTATTTCGACTACGTACAATCTATCATCGACTCAAAAGATATGGTTGCAATCCAAGTCAAAATCAATGACCTGCATCACAACCAATCGAGAGCCAAGAAGTACGGATTCCAAAAACAATTTGAAAAATGTACTACTGCGCTTGCGATGATAGGAAAGTTCTTTCCACATGAGGAGGGGTAATACTACCCATCCTTTGAATATATGCCTTAACTAGTACGCTTGCGAGTATAATTCCAACCTAATTCCTTTGCGACTTCACGAAGAGCTTTATTAGTACTAACTACATCAGCTCTGTCCCAAGCAATTGACAACTGCTCTCTACTTATTCTTCCGTGAGTGTAATCGGAACTTGGTTTAGCGACATATGAATTAAAATATTTCATACGCCTATCCTTTATCTTTCTTGCAACATTCACGGCTTGACGTTGCGTACTTATTCCCCAACCATTCTTCGGTCTTTTCATAGAGTATGTATAAGAGCCTGTGATAGCTCTTATCTCTGATGCGTTATTTATGACCGTAGTAGCAATATCTGCACTACTAAAGCTTCTTCCTATCCTACCTGCAATATTGCTATCCAACCCTTCTCCTGGGTGGTTATGCGTCAATATCGCATCTTTGTAATTGTAACCACTTGGCAATTTCGTACTTGTAGAAGTACCTCTTGTGGAATGGCTTATCTCTTTTCCATTTTGGTCGAAAGCATAAATACGTTCTGTCTTTAACTTTCTAATCTTAGCTTCTGTGTCGGACAAAGCCATATCCAATCCACGGCTATGTCCTGCATTAATTTGCCTATCCGCTCTTTCGCCTCGTTGAGGTCTGCCTCTATATCCTCTATCTGCCATATATAAATCTTCTTTTTTATTTGCAAAGATACAAAAATTGCAAGGGAGTACCTAAATATCAATGGTTTACAACTTCACTTATCTATATTGTGCAATCATTCTTTATCTTTGTTGTATTTAACCTCAACACCAATCATCGTTTGTTTCACAAAAACAGCCTTGCAAGCCAATAGCTTACCACTTTTGGATAATTCTTTATCCTTGTACCTAATATCATACTTTCCCATATGATAATCGTAGCAAGCATCAATACAGCTCTCTACAAGCTTCTTCTCTGCTTCGAAATATGGCATTTCCTTCTTGCTCACTTTCGCAAGCCACCCACCACCTTGTATTAGGTCGAATATTCTTGAATACCCATCACGCAAGCCATTGCAATATGCGGCATAAAACTGCACTTTCTGAAGAGGAACTTTTGTACCTTGTTCCAACAACTTGACAGCCAACGCCCTAGCCTCATCATCTTGGCTCTGCTCTAGTATCTTCATTGCATGGTTTACAACTCTTCTTTCCTGTTCCGTCATGTTATTTAAAATTTAAGTTTTTCAGAAAGCTCAATCTACCTTCTACTTGTGTAAAGGTTTCGTCCAACTCATCGTCACTCATAGAGGAATAGAAAGTATAACTGCATGGACGCATAGTAAATCCATCAATCAAGAAGACAGAGAACCACATAATGCGCTTTACACTACATTGTTTCAGATTAACTTCTAATGCTCCTTGCTCTACTTTTACGACAATATTATTGGTTGATTTAATGCTTAACGCCTTACTTAAAACATCATTATATACTTCATTCATTACTCTTCTCTTTAAATCCTACATATCTCTTCATTTCACTATAAGCTCTCTTCATAGCCTCAGCCGGAGAAAGATTATACTTTTTCTCAATATCGCTTGTTATATCCGCAAGATGCTTTCCAAACAACTCTTCAATATAAGAGTCATCTTTCATCCGCTGAATACCCCTTGCATATATCTTAGCCTTATCCATGCCCCATTCCAATCCCATTTCGTGAATAAAGTCATCCAATTGCATAAGGCTTTTCTTTCCGAAGTTTCGGAATTTTATCATATCGAGCTTGGAATATTGTACCAAGTCTCCAATAGTATCTATGTCGGCTGCCTTTGTCACATTAAGGACACGAACTGGTAAATTACAATTAACTAATCTGATGGAGAACAATGAAGGGGGAACATCTTCAGGTTGTTCTTCTTCTTTTTTACCCTCTTGCATAATAAACTGCATTTTTACATTCTTAATTTCCTCTTTCAAGGAATTGTTCTCCATCTTCAAGTCTACAAATTCTTCAATCGCATAGTTGAACTTCCGGATAGCCTTAATAACAATCTGGCGCACCCTTTCTCTTGAAAGTTCAAAATTATCGGCTATATCACTAATTCGGTCTCCATTGAAAAATGCTTGCATAATCTTTTTCTCTCGTAATCCGTATTGTGCCGTTAACTCCAATAACATACAAAGTGAACTACCTATTTTGTCATAGCTGAAAGAAGAAACGTTCAACGCATCATGCATTAACATTTGTATCTTAGCATTTACCTTGCGCTCACTTGCCAACAACTCTTTCCGCTCTCTTTCAAGTAAATCCTCTGAGACAGATAACATCTTGTATTTCTCGGAATACTTCTTAACATCATCGGCATTCACCCAAAAGCGTTTACTGCTTTTATCATTGTAGCCTCCAAGCAAGCCCTTGTTAACCCAGTTCGTAATCGTCTGAGGGTCAACACCTAAATAAGCAGCGGCATCATTTCTTGTCATTCTCTCCATACGAAACCCTTTCTTTTATTTTTTGTTCTTAAAATATTCACCATAGGCATTAACCAAATCTTTTTCAGTAATACCTCTTCTCAAACAATCATTAGCGAAATCTACTCGTACATTATCATTCCTTTGAACTTTATTGTATCGTTCTGAATACTCTTCAATTAAGTCCGCAACAACCATATACGCTTTAATTTGGGAGGTTTTAAGCATGTCAACACTAACAAAAGTTTTGCATATATTGATACCTCGCCTTTTGTCAATCTTTTGCAGATAAAGCCCCATACTTGTAGCAACAACCTTACTTGTATCATTCTTATAAATAAGTACCGTATAGCCTACTTCTCTTTCGATGTGAGCAAGCACCCTATTAATTGGCATGTTCTCTATTCCCAATGCTCGCTCGGCATATCTACGCAAGAAATGAGGCGTATAACTGAACTGCTCTGCACTATTCTCTTCGTCCAACAAGGAAGTAGCACATACGTAATCGTTCGTTTCCTTGCAATAGATAAACATGTCAAAATAGAATTGTCTTATGTTCCCTCTATCTACAAACACGCATACTTTGTACTCGGTAGCGTCTTTCGTCTTGAAATCATAACACTGAGTTGTGTATCGTCCCATTCCCTTACGAAGTTCACGGATGAGTTTCTTTGCTTTTTCGATAGCAAACTTTTCTAGCATAGGCTTATCCTTCTTGAATATATCAAAGAGTTCACGCCCTGTCATTGAACCTATAATCATTCTCTACCCTCCTCTTTTTCGTTCAATTCGCTAGTAAAAGAACTTTTTAATCCATCGTATTGCTTTACCACCTGTTCCAAAGCCTTATTCTTCTCACGCAACTCATCACGCTCTAAGAGTAACTTTCTGTACTTCTCTAACTCATATCTAACTTCTTTCGAGTGAAGCCTCTGTAGCTGATTGTTGAGTTCATTAAGTCTGTAGCCTTGTTCACGTGTTTTCTTACGAAGATGACATAATTCTTCTTGCATTTTTGAATAATTCTTCAATACCCTAAGAGTTATTCGCTCTTCGGGTATATCCTTATTCACATCATTCTTTCTTGCCTTACTCATAACTAAAACTCCTTGTCCTTTAAAAATAAAACGCTCCCAACCAAACAACAAATACCTTTCCAGCCAAGCCTCTTCGCTTGTATTGTAGCCAAAGTATTTATAGGTTTATGTTTGAGAAGTCCGTCTTCATCGCACAATAATATGTTATTATCATCAAGATGAACCAACTCGACATAACCACCAACTAAAGCCTGAGCCTCCTCTAGAGTAATCTTTACTCCATTCTTTGGCTGCACCTCTTTGACGATGCAACCTACCTCGTATAACTTCATGCTCTATAAATTTAAATAAGACATCATATCTTGAACGGCATCCATATCTTTTTCGATACGGTCATCATACATGCTTTTAATACTCTTAGAAACCTCTAATATTGTAAAGCAGTAGTGTTTACCTTTAAAGTAAAAAGGTAACTCATTACAATTCGACTTGTTTGCCGTGAAATTATAAGGACTCCCATGATGAAAGTCAAATTCAAAAGAGCTGTTGTTATCCTGGCATCGCTCTACTATCTTACTTCTCCATTCTGCAATATGTGCTTGCATCTTTTTCTTATTGTTAGACGCTTCTAACCATAAGGTAGATAATGCTGCTTTTGAATGATAATAGTTTTCACTATCTAATATCTCCAGCTTAATGCAAAAAACTTGATTTACTGCAATCGGTTTTAATGCTTTTAATGCTTCATCCAAAGCGATAGCCAAAGCTCCACTCTTACAATTATTTGCCCTAAATTGGCTTATTATTTTATATGCAGTATTCTTATCCATAATCTCAAAGTTCTAAATTTCAACACCAAAATTCTCTGCAAATATCTGAAGCATTGTCAGCTCCAAAATAACTTTCTTTGCCTCGTCTTCACTCATACCATAGCATACTGCAAAACGCTGACGTAATATAGCGCAATCCATATCTTGACGCTCATTTAAGAAAGCTATCATATTTCTTACTAATTCTTTGCTATTCATTCTCTTAAACAGTTTTTGTGGTGTGTCTCACCATTTTTATTATTTATACTTTTCAATTGTATTAAAGACATTATCTAAAGCCTCATCGCAATATGCCGTACTAGTTACACATGCGCCTCTAGAAATCGCCTTGTAACAATCCCTAAGACCAAGCAAACCACCAATAAGCTTAGATGCATCATAGCAAGTAAACTTATTCAAGTCCAATGCATCAATAGCATTAATACCATTTTCTGTAATAACACCTTTAATATCATTGATGAACTTCTTCTGCTTTTCGGTAATCATCTTCATAACAATTGTGCTAGTTTTTAATGTGCTCGCCCTGCACTAAATTGCAAGAAACTTGTCTTGCGGCAAATCTTCAAGTTTCTCTTAAAGACATTGCAAAGATACGAAATAATTTTTTAACATGCAAATGTTTTATGGTTTTTCTTTATTTATTTAACCTTTCTTTGCTTATAATATTTCTATATCACATACATTAACAATAAAGGCAGACTTTCACAAGCCTGCCAATACATATAAAGAAGATAATACATTATTATATATAAATTAAAAAGAACATTATCTGTTGTCATACCTGTAGAGTATTACCCTACTTTGTGGAAATACCTTATATATACGTTCTAAGTCTTCGGGTGCATTATCCCTTAGCCATGCAAAACAATCCAAGTCCAAAGACAAACCGCCTGACGCATTCCCAACCTCTGCATTCTCCGAGCGCAATGCTCTGGAGTACATTATCGGCTTAGGCAGATGCCGATGTTTCATATATTGCAAGATTTGCTTTTGAGTAAAATCAGCAAGAGGATAACAATTTCCACCATGAATGTAATTTTCATCCTCATACGACTTCAACATAAGGCTTCGGTTCATCGAGTCTGCTTTCTTCATACCAAAGAATACGTATTCTATTCCGAAACGCTTTTTTAAGGCTTTTACTACCATAGAAAGATTAAGAACCTTTACTTTTGGATTCGGAACGCAATAAACTCCATAATGAAGATTGTATGTTGTATTCCAATGTGGTATCTGCTCGAACTCTATCTTCGGGTATCTAGCCTTCAGCCAGTTTATCCATCGTTGTATATGCTCTAAGTCTTTTACGAGATACATAAATACACATACTATCCGCTCAAACTTTTCATATAATAAGTCCAATGTAACAATGGAGTCCTTGCCAAGAGACATCATAACGATACAATCCTTACTCTGTTCCCTAGCCATATCAATTACCATATTGGCAACATCTATGGGATTTTTCCTCACTACAAGAGGCTTTACTCGCTTGCGTCCCATATTACAACAAACTTAAAATCTGGCTTCCTGAAATACGCATAGAGTTTGTAGCTTCCATTTGCAACATTTCACAGAAAAGCCGTTTTTGCTCAAAACTTTCGAAGTCAATGAAAATAAAGTTATCAATATCTTCCTTTCTTTTCTTTCCGACATCAGTACAATGCAGTTTTTGCTCCTTGACCTCTTCCTTTGTCATCTTTGGCTTAGCTGCGTGCTCGGCCACTATCTCTTCAGATGTTTTTTCGATGTTGGGTAATTCGGTCATTGGCGTTGGGGTGGTAACTGAAATTATAGGTTCATTCAAGAAATCCTCGCTAAAGTCATCCATGCCCGAATCCTTCAATGATGCTTCCAAATCATCTTGCAACATCTTGATTTGTTCAGTATCCTGTTCCGTGAAGCCAGCAGCCTTGAAGTCTATTTCATCTATGCTAAAGTTCTTGGCAACCAAGTTGTAATCTATCGGGTCTTGCGACTTCGCCATAAACAACAATTGCTCTTTCTCGGTCTTTTCGTCAAAATCAACGGCTTCTACCTTGATGTCATAATCAGTTTCGGGAGTACCATCATAACCTTGGATAAGGTCAACGCTCATCACTCGTTTATGCCCATCTATGAGATTTCCAGTTGTCTCATTCCATTGAATACCTCCAATGAGACCAACTTTCTTAATATTGGCTTTTTGCTGTTTGATGTCCGCATCGGTATGTACCTTCGGGTTGCAAGGGTTCAAGTTTATTTGAGACCTCTTGATTATCTTTGTTTCACTTCCTTTTTTCATTTCAGTTCCTCCTTGTTTTTATCAGCTTTCAACAGAACTATCCTTGCCATTGGGAATACCTTGTATATTTTCTCTAAATCTGCCGGATAAAACTCTTTGAGAAATTTCTGATACTCAATATCCTCAACATCAACTCCTGAACTTTGTTTATTCGTTCCATTTGCTTCTGGGTTCTTTAAACGATGGTCAAGAATATAATCCATTATTTCCTGGTTTTTATATGTAGATAAAGGATAGAATTTCTTCGTCTTCCAATTGATAGCTTCCTTTCCATCCGTATAACTTCTAAGCATAAGCCGTCTGTTCAAAGAATCGGATTGTTTAAATCCATAACAAGCCCACTCTACACCAAGTCTCTTCCTGAGTTTTTCGGTTATATCAGCTAAAGTCCATTGCCTTTGCTTAGGGTCTTGTTTTATTCCCATATATCCGGTTTTTATATCATAAAATAAAGCATAATGAGGAACTTGAACAAACTCAATGTTCGGGTACTTGGCTTTAGCGTATTTATAGTAACGCATAATATGTTCCAAGTCTTTTACTATATACATGAATACTACCACAACTCTCTTGAACTTCTTGTAGCATAAGTCAAGCAATACGATAGAATCCTTTCCACTCAGAGAATGGAAAAGTAATATACTATCTGTCTCCTTGGAAACATCATCAATGATTTCTCTTGCTCTTTTTAGTTCTTGCATACATTATTCTCCTTAAAAACAAGGGGTGAATGAAAGTTAATTCATTCTACCCCTCTTGACTTTTAACCTCTTCTAAGTCTGCGGTTTACACGTTCTGTGACATTATTAGCTGCTGTACGAGCTGCCAATGTACGCATAGCACCACCATAAGTAGTTCCTTGTGCGCCAGTGTTTCGGTACTCAACATTTCTGCCACGTTCACGTCTTTCACCAGCCCTAAGACCAGTTGTACGATTTGTTACCGCTCTCCATTGAGAATAACGATAACCTTTTGATGCCTCTGACATAGTTGTAACATTTTAAGTCCACGAATCATAAACTACTCCCCTTGGGGAATTATCTAGGCTCGGTGGACTTACGCCCACCTACTTTAGAGTCGTTTCTGTTACCTTGTCAATAACAAAGAAGAAAAACAAAGGACGCTCTTTTTCCTTTTTAAGCTCCAACGCTTCGTACATTTCATCCAAATCATGGCTATCATACTTTTCGTGAAGAAAATCAATATCTTCTTTCATAACGATACAAGTATCATTTACCAATACATCACAATCGAGATACCACGAATTGTTATAATCATGGAAGTGGATTGTCTTCACTACTCGCAATGGGTCAACAATACCCTCCTCTTGCGCTTTAATTACATCCTCTTCTTCACCATGCTTTTTAAGAAACTCCAAAACATCCTTGTCAAACAAACGACCAATATAATGGTCTGTATAGGCTCTGTACTCAACCTTCTTCTTGCCTTCAAGAATCTCCTTGGCATTCTTTCTTGTCATAATCAAGTTAAGAACCTCAATAGGTTTGGCTGGCTTGAAATCGGGATACTTCTCTTTAAATGCGCTTACCTGCGCATCAAAATCTTCTTTATTATTACTCATAATTAATTATTTCAAGGAACGCAATGCAAAGATAGCAATATTCTCTCATCCAAGCAAATGCGTTCTGGTTATTAAACTCACTTTTAGCTAATTGTGAAATACTACTTCTTTTCACCAAACTTCTCTTCAAACGACTTTCTGACTTCTTCAAACTCACTGTCATCAATAACATGTGGGTCAAAATTTTCTTCTTTCTTCATTGTATATTGTTTTTTTTTATTATCTTTGCATAGAAATTCAACATCAGGGTGTGGAATAAGACCGATTCTTCATTAGCTTTGCAAGCCGTTGAATATGTTCCGTCCCCACACTCTTACATCAGAACCTGGATAGTTCAAAGGGCATAGACCCCGTATTCGCAATGATAGCTCATGATGTATCGATGTTTGTTTAATTATAAATATTATGGCTATGACTTACGTAGGAATTGACGTCAGCAAAGCAACCTTCGTTGTTGCTTATTCATCTGCCAAAAGCAGTGAAACCAAAACTTTCAAGAATACCACAAAGGGTATCCGAGAGTTTATCCGAACCATCTCTCCAGAAGAGAACCATTGTGTGTTGGAAGCAACAGGCAACTACAGTATGCTGCTTGTCTATTTGCTCTCCAAGGCAGGCTTTACTGTCTGTATGGAGAATCCTCTGAAGATAAAGAACTTTGCACGTGTCATGCTCTCTGTTGTCAAGACAGACGAGATTGATGCCCGCCTCATTGCCTTATATGGTGAGAGAATGCAACCAGCACCATTCAAGCTCCGTAGTGATTCCCTTTTGTTACTCAAGCAGAAGCGTACTGTATTACGTCAACTGAAGAAGCAGCTTACCGCTAACAGAAACCTTGAAGGTTCACTTAAAGTCCTGCCATTCATTGATTCCAAGTGCAAGAAAGTCTTGGAAAAGACTATCAAGTTTCTTGAGAAGCAAATCGAAGAAATGGAGGAAGAGCTAACGTCCTTGGCAGAGATTGAATACAAGAAGCAGATGGATTTACTCACTTCCATAAAAGGAATAGGAGCAACCCTTGCAGCTGCACTCATCATTGCCACAGGCGGATTCACCTACTTTGATAATGCTAAACAACTTACCCGATATTTAGGGCTGTCACCTACTTACCAACAGTCTGGTACGTCAGTCAATGTCAAAGGGCACATTAATCGTAACGGAGATGCTTACCTGCGTAGTCAGCTTTATATTGGAGCTATGGCATCATTGCGGTGCAACACCGAATGCAAAGCATGCTTTGACCGCTTGCGATCAAATGGGAAGCCAGGGAAATTGGCTATTGTCGCTGTTGCCAACAAACTCATCAGACAAGCCTTCGCTGTTGTTGCACATGAGAAGAAATATATAGATGGATATAAGTCTGTAAAGCCATAAAACCATCTCTCCGTCTGAGGGTACACCTTGGCGGCTAGGGGCTGAGATATCAGTCCTGAAGACCCTCTATGTGCTTACGAAAATGCATATTTATGCTAAATTTCGTTAACCGTATTCATTTTTATTATTATAGTTCATATTCATATCTCCTATATGTTTTAAATAATCACTCTTTATCTTTCTCCAGCAATGTTCGCATCTTGAAGAATCCATAAATTCTGTTGGCTCGCAAGGGTCTACTTCTTTCAGAGAATCGAACTCATGTGGAAGAACTTTAAATACATTCTCAAAATGTTCTTTGTTGTATCTTAAAGCTTCGTCACGATAACGAAACCAAGTACAACATTCTTGAATACTTGTGTTCTTGCTGAAAATCAAATATGCTTTATTCATAATCCGATACAGTTGTTTCGGTGTGTCTCACCTTTTTATATTACGATGCAAAGATAAGAATAACACCTTAATTTTGCAAGTTTTTTAATGCTTTTGTTTCTGTATTTAAATATATTTTATATATCGAAAGGACTTTTAATCCTTCATCACCTCAAAATGGGCATCCATAGCCTCAACAATATTACATAACGTATCAATATCGGCATTAAAACGCCCCATCTCAATATTACGAATGTTGTTAGGCTTATAACCGGACTTTTCTGCCAGCTCCTCCAATGTTATACCACTAAGTTCTCTAACCTCTTTAATCTTCTGCCCCATTATATAGCGATAGAGATTTCGGTTACGATGTTTCTTGTCGTCTTCAGGATTACGTCTTTGCCCCAAATAAGCAATCTCAAAGTTTCTTATCTTCAGACAATTCACCATATTATCGAACACCTTGTGCTTAGGCGGAAGAGGAAAACCATCAGCATCCTCTTTAACCAGTTCAATCTCGCCACCTTCCGTAGCCTGTATGTACTGAGCGAAGCGCACTGCATCATCGTAGTACATTTCCGTAAATCTTTGTATCATATTTTAAGAATTTTCCGCAAAGGTACACAAAATAACTCACATTTGGTCAAACTTGAAACACACAAATAGGTTTTATTTGGTATTTTTAATACTTTGCGGTATCTTTGCACAATAGGAACACAAATAATTTAATTCATATAACTATGTGGGTATATAGCGAAAAACAAAAGACATGGGTTAACCTTGAACAAGTTCAGCGAATAGCTAGCGATGGACAAGGTGGGTATTTATTGATAAGTCAAGATGGCAAGAAAACATCCATCGACCAAACTTGGTATGACAAGGCAATGCGCTGGGTTGACCCCGACTGGTGGGAGAAACATCCTAATGGCGGTAAGGATTCCTTGAACTTCGAAGATGCTCTGAAGGCTATTATGAAAGCCACTGGTGCAAAGATGGATAAAAAAGAGGTGGACAACAAAAACAAGGAGGGGGAAGACTAAGCTTCCCCTATCTCTTTTAACCCCAAATCCATTAATAGCTTATCCAATATCTCATTCACGTCATTACGGAAACTTCGGTAAGTAACATAATAAAAACTGATATTTTTGTAATCATGGCTCACATTAGAGCATGTACACCCCAAAACCTTAGCGATTTTTTCTCTTAACCCTCTTCTCATCTTAGAACCGCCAAGGGCACTAGGAGAATAAAGGTAAAGAATAACAAAGATAAATTGCTTGCGTACCATTGTGGAATTCCGTCCAGCATGATAGCTCATAAACTTATCGTAAATATTGCCTACTTGCGATAAATCTTGCATCAATGGAATGGAAAGACTTATTTCTTCCTTGGATAAGATGGCCTTAGTTTCTCTAATCCATTTTATGCGTTCCATGATTTTCTTTAGATTCATTTCAATGTCTGGTTCTTTCATTCTTTTCTGTTTTTAATTCAACATTTCATAAACAAAGTTAACCTCGTCTGCATCTATTTGTTTCCTAAACATTTCTATGTCGGAAACTACCAACGAGCAGTGCTCAAACGAACTCTGCCCATTGATAACTTTTTCTATTCTTGTTATTCGGTATCTCATTTTATTTCGATAAGTGTTAAAACACAATACCCCAATAAATCTTTATAGCTGTCTAGGACTGGCTCTTCTTTAGCTTCCTCGTTCAAAATCAGCAAAGAGCAAATACGATTAATCTTCTCTTGCAAATGACCGAAGGCATACGGATAACCATCCTTAGAGAAACATTCCGAGAAAGCGTTTCCATACCGCTTATTCTTGGTTTTGAAAAGCTCGATTTGCGACCCGATGATGTCGTTGTAATCTGAAACAATATACCAAGAGAGCGTAAGCAAGGCTTCCATCGCCATTACGCTGATATGGCTTCGTAATATATCTTTGTCTTCAGAAGATGCTCGTATCTCATACATAAGACGAAGGAAATTGGCTGCGCTTGAAAATAATCCGAGCTTTCCGAAGTCCTCCCTTAGAGATGACACGAAAGCGGCATTATCCTTGCATTCAATCATGTCTGCCAAATGTCTAATCACAAAGATATACTTGTTAGCATATTCGCAACATTCATTATTATTTTGTTCCACCATGTCCGTATCCTCCTCCACGATTATTTTCCATATTCAACTCTCCAAGTATGCAATCTGGATTTTCTACCTTGCGGAATGCACCCTGGCAAACACGAGTACCTTTCTTGACTACGAAAACATAATATTCGTAATCTGAATCTAGTTTGAATTTGCTATCCTTTGTCGGCATATAACGGTCGGAATTAACTCTATAAAGCGCACCAATATCGTTTCTATAGTCTTCATCGACCAGACCTAGACAAATATCAATGTCCGCTCTAACATTAGTCATGTAACCAACTTGTGTTTCGTTCTTGCCAATAAAGGCCACATCAACTTCCATACCTTTGTCAGTAAAGCCAGAACGTGAACGAATATCCAAGCCAACACCTTTAGGAAGTTCAATTCCTAAATGTAGGTTGATGTGACCTCTACCCATTTTCACCCAAGGCATATTCAACACTACATCTTGTGGGCAGTAAAAATCAACTGCCGCTGCATTACCTTCCTTATAAGGAACACGACCACCTCGCAAGTCAAGTACATAAGCCTTGCCTTGTGCTACTAACTTCTTCATTAACTCTTTATCCATTATATATAAAGCCTAAATCATTTAAAGTTCTACAATTCTTAACCAGTCCTTTAGCCCATAAGTTACGCAACTCAGGTAACGGGTCTTTTCCGTACTCATTTTTTATGGTTGCTAAGGTCAAGATTTCCGGTTTAATATGTTTATCTCTTTTCTGCTGTCTTAGCTCCTTCAGAATATTCTCCAAGTTCTCCATTGACGAAATCCTCCATTGTTATATTGTCAACCCCAAATTTATCAGCCAGACCATCGTTCCCAATAATCAGCCAATTAGATTTGTCTTTGAGAAACTCTATACTCTCGGTGCTTTTTGCAGCATCAACAAAAGTATCATCAATATTATCAGTAGAGCAATATGGAACTACAGCCTTATCTGCATACATGGCAATTTCGTATGTAATAACCGATACCATTTTCTTGAATGTTATATCGCTTGAATACATTACCTGGTTCTTGTCATATCCTAAGATATTGACACGGACTATATTATCATCGGCTTGCAACGCTCTAAAGAAATCGTGCTTTAGCTGAAAATCCGTAATATCTACAGAATGCTCATTACCCGATGGAATACTTATTACATCCAACAGGCTTACAAAAATAACTTTTTTAATCATTGTCTTCATCTGTTAATAATTTATCTATTGTTTTTTCTAATTCGTCTAATCTTAGAGTATAATCCTCTTCGTAAACGCATGTCAATGTAGAAATAAAGAACTTATCATTATCTGTTCTCAATTCAATCTCCATGTATTCCTCGTAATAGCTATCGTATTTAATCGCTATCGAAAAGGAGTTCATGTAATCTGGGTTAAACCTTCTCTGTAAAGCTTGTGCCCTCGTAAAGGCATTTTTAAATTCATCCGTCATGGCTTAATATTTTGAGTAAGCATTTCTTTGTTCTTTGCCATCGCATCGTGGAAACCTATATCGTATCTGTCGGTTTGCTCCAGCTCATAGTTTCGCTTAATTAGTTCACTTGTCTGATATGAACTCTTTGCAAGTTGAATCTTAAAATAAACAAACTCAACAAACATAGCCATAAAGCAAAGAACAAAACCGATAATTACCGCTACCTTTGTGTTCTCTTTACAGAACTTTACAATACACTCAACAAGCCAGCATGTTGTACTAACTATTCCTACAAGTACAAGGTAAGGTATTCGTAAAAGAACCTTGCATAACATACTCATAGTCCTCTTCGTATAAGATGCGAAATCCGTACTCGTAAAAACTAACTTTAACTTCTTCATATTTTTAGGCTATTTAATGTTTATCAAAAGTCTCTTATTTACGAACCACAATAAATCTATACCATTCATCATGCAATATCCGCAAAGCATGCCAATCAAGATTATAATCTTCTTGAACACTCGGTAATGTGTCATTTCAATCTTCAGCATAGACATCATCAAATCCTCAAAGGAACGGTCTCTCATTGAATCTGGGTCTAGCCTCAACGATTTGACATTCATCTTGTACTTGTTGGCCATAGAGAATAATGTAATAGCAAATTCTGCTAATTTGTCCTCTAATGTTCCAGATACGAGTTTAGAATACACTTCTATCGTACCGCACCCATTAACATTTTCATATTCCCAACGTTTGGCATTGAAACGACCTTTATATTTTCGCATTCCAACAATAGCGTCAATGACGTTGAATGTTTCTGCTCTTTGGGTCTGGCTGGCAACATCAAAGTTGCAAGCCTCTATAATCTGTTCTATTTCTGCTATCTCCATTTTACACTATTGAATCTAAGTCAAAATCATTAGAAGGAATGAAAGCCACATGGTCTTTCTCCCTTGTCATCGTTTTCTCTCCTGTTCGCACGCAATTAATTTGCTTGGGATTTTTATGTCGTACCACAAATGTTCCAAAGCTACGTATCATTACACGGTCTCTGTTGCGCAACGATTGCTTTGTGAGGTCTATGAAATAATTCACAATGGCTTGAACGTCATCCTTGCGGAACTTTTTGCCATTTACATCTCTAAGGTTCTTAATGATTGCCTTGACAATTTCTTCTTTCTTCATATTCTCTAAGTTTTTTATTTCCTAAACTTCTAATCAAGTCGTATGGGTCTATACCATATTTCTTAATGAAACATTCTCTTAGTCTGCATAGAGCTTCGAAATCAGCATTTGTCGTATTCTTGACTATCATGTAAGCCGAGTCTAACCGAGCATCTGTTTTGGGGGCTTTAACCCGAAAAAGCTTGTTGCCTTTCTCGTCTTCGATAAGTTCCAGATTAACTTCCTCGCCTTTAGCTTTTTTCCTTGCTGACCATTCTTCATAAGTGATGGCATTTTGCTTGATAGCCTCATCCTCTTTAGCCTCCTTTTCTCTCTGTATATTTGCCTCTACAGATTTTATGGCATCTATACGATGGGAGCAGAAAGTATTCAAGCTCTTTGTTATAACTTGCGGATTTGGCTTCTTGTAGAACTTTTCAAACTTTCCGGCAATAAACATCTTGAAGAAAGTAATCAACTCGTTCAGATTAAGGAAATAATACTCATCCTTTATAGCATTTGCAGTCATTATCTTGATATTGTCAGTAGCCTCATTATTTACAAAGCCACAAATACCATAGACATCAGAAACCCATGCTACAAGCCATGTTATTGCACTTCCCTCTCCATAGCACAGGTCAAGATAGGTAAGTGTTGGTGCGTTGCTTTTAAAAGCTTTTCCGATAGGCATCTTACTACCTACTTGGCTTGATGGAGAGAAAGACATTAGAACATTATCGAACGTTCCGTACTCATTGAATATTCGTTGCTTTTCTCTGTTGATTGAGACGCTGCACGAGGTTGGCTGACTCTTGATAATAGCCTTGCTCTGCATCTTTATTAGTTCCTTGCTTTCTGTCATCATAATTTCCTTCCAATACTTTAACGAAATTGTTTGGTCTCATAATCCAATCAAAACTTGCCATCCACCCATTGCTACCATTAAGAAATGCAGATGCGGCTGCTTTATCTATCACAAGTTTCATCTGCTCACTCCCATATTCTTTAAGCCGTGAATTAATCATTGACTTTCTCTTCGAAGTCAGGGCATGAATAAGCGGCATTCCTCTTCCAACGATAACCTTATTGAAATATTCGCAAACCTTCTTTGCTTTATCATCCACTTGTTGTACACTAGGGACGTTGTTCAATGCTATTCGTTCAGGTTCGTTCTTGTGTGGTTTAGATTCTTCACCTTCAGCAAATTCTATATTGTCTTCATGCTTCCAAATAAAGACTTTTCCGTTTCCGATAGATACCATTTGCTTCTGAAATAACCCATCAATAGCTTTTTTTGTCTTTGCCACCGACATACCTATCTTTTCCGATAATTCTTTGTTGCTCCCATACACATATCCGTCTTTGTCAGCATTAAATGAAAGACGGACGAAAGCGACTAATTCATCAGCATCCAAGCTACACGCTTTTTCGTCTAATTTTACTATCATATCTTAAAAGAATGTATTTGTTAATTGTTTATTTCCACTCATTATTACCCACTTTCCTTTGCCGTTTTGGTCTAGCAATTTCAAGTCTTCAACTTTTCCAAACCTCTCATAAGTACTGCAGAGGTCAACAAACCAAGGTTGTTTCCCTTTTGATAGTCTAAGAAGTCTTCCTACAACTTGATAGTATTGCGCTAATGAGCGTGTTGGCTTTGCATACACGACCGTATCCAACTCCGGATAGTCAAAACCTACGACTAATATTTGACTATTCACCAACACCTTAGTCTGACCACTACGGAAACGCTCGATGATTGCTTCACGTTCTTTCGGTGGTGTCTCTCCACAGACCATTTCGCAGTTAGGTATGGAATATGTTAGTTTCTGAGCCTCTTTAACGAACTTCGTAAAAACCAAGATGCCTTTACGCTGTCCACCTCGCTTCGGATTAAGCAATCTTTTGACAACACTAACTAGCCATCCATACAAATCTACACGTTCATATTCTTGCTTGACACTTTGGTCAGTGTAATCACGGCAAGTTGAATTGAGCTGCAAGTTTCCTTCGTTCCATTGTGGTGGTGGGCATGTGTAATAGTTCGGAAGACAGATATATCCGTTTTTTGCCATATCCTCAACTTGAACATAGTAAATAAGCTCCTTGAAAATCTTGTCTCGACTTCTTGTCAGAAACTTCAATATGCTACCATAGTTCTGATAGGAATACAGACGGAAAGGTGTTGCGGTTAAACCAATGACCTTGCTCTTTAATTTATCAAGAAACTCCTTATACATACCGGATTCAGGTTTCACTAAATGAACCTCATCAATTAATATGTATTTAAAGTCTGTAAACAATTCGGGATGTCCTTTCACGCTACCAATTGTAGCAAAAGTAACATCGCTGATTTCTTTTGATTTAAAGCTAGCGGAATAGATGCTGGCATTATCAAATCCATAAGAACAATACTTCTTGTAGTTTTGTTCCAAAATCTCCTTAGTAGGAGAGAACACAAGCACTTTATCCTTGAGCCTAGCAGCTATATCTGCCAAAATCAATGATTTGCCCGATGCTGTAGGAAGCACTTCCAGAGCGTTCCAGTTTTTCTTCTTATCCAAGAAAAACTCAACAGCCTTCTTACTTGCCTCTTCTTGATATGGTCTTAATTTAAACTTCATTTCACAAATAATATGAAATCACTTTTGTTACTATATAGGAATGCACAAGTCTTATGCATAACAAAAGCCCTTAGAGAAGACCTTACAGTTTTTATGGTGTGTCTCACCGAATACGATTGCAAAGATACAAAGAATAATCTAAAAATGCAAGCGTTTTAGTGTTTATTATTTATTATATAACATACTTTAAACTTTATTCGTTATCTTTTTCTTCATTCATTTTCAGAATAAGAGCCGCATAGTATTTGTAGAGTTCTTGTAATTCAAACACAGACCAGTTCTTTGCTTGATGTTTCATTACCTCCAATAAATCAACTTGCTGCTCACCAAGTCGTTTTACTTCATCCATATCCAAAGGAATGTGAGGATGCTTTTGCAGATAAGCCAATCTTCCTAGCTTCATTACTAAATTCTTTCTATAACCAATAAGATGGTCAGAAGAGAATCTGTTGCATCGTTTGCATTCCGCATTCTGATTACGTGTATCAAAGCGCAAGCTCATATGAGTTCGTCCGCAATAATGCCCATTGTCGGCTTGGTCGATTGGCAATATTCGTCCACAACTGATACATCTGAAGTACTTATAGCGAAACTCTCTAGAGTCTCTCATGCGGATATAAACCGACATAAGTCTATCTAACTTATCAACCCACTTTTGCTTCTCGCTCCTTTGGTGTTTAGGCTTCTTTCCTCCTTTGTTAAATCTATCATAATATCCCATAATCTTTATCCTTTGTTAAATCTAGAATCGTATTTCCATCTAAAATCACCACAATAGTAGCCTTTTACGCAAGCCCTCGTAATGTTCCTACGGATAAGTCCTAGTTTCCTTGCGGCATCAGCTGCCGATTTATACCAATGAACCTGCTCTCCATATTCGTCAATAGCTATTACTGGTCTTGAATTCCATCCGGCTAATTTCGGATTTCCTTTTCCTTGGTACATTTCTAGCTTCTTACGCATTAACTTTTGCGTTTCTTTGGATATGCCCATTTCATCCCAAGACTTGCCTCTATTCCACGGCTTGTGCCCTTTAGAATAATGCCCATGACGATTTGTTTCAGGTGGAATATACAATTCGTGATTTCCTTTGCTCTGAATATTTTCTAAAATATAATCTCTTTCCATAGTTTCTGCTGTGGGGGTCGATTGACATACTCCCTCGCTACTTGCAAGGAATTGTTGGGTGGCTAACGTGGCTGCGCCCTTGCGAGTGCTTGGGTGACTTACTACCACTCCCCAATTCGGCAATGCCCTGCCGAAGTATATTCTCAGCTGCAAAGAGGTCTCTAGGATGAACCACACCACAACTAGGACAAGTCCAAATTCTATCACTCAATGACAACTTATCATTCTTATAACCACAAGTACAAAGGCGACTCGATGGGAAGAAGCGGTCAATCTTGTGAACCTTTATTCCATACTTTTTCGCTACGTGCTCCAACTTCACAACGAAATCACCATGAGCCAAGTCAGACATCTTTCGTCCCCAACGCTTTGTCATTCCCTCCAAGTCCAAATCCTCCAAGCAAATCAAGTCATAACGCTTGCAAAGCTCATGAGCCAACTTCCACTGGAAATCGGAACGCTTGTTCACGATGTTTCGATACAATCGCTCCAACTCCAACTTCTTGCGTTTGCGGTTGTTGCTGCCCTTCTTGCACTTCGAGAGGTTGCGAGACCTGCGTCTAAGCTCCTGCAAGTCAGCTTTAAGGAACTGAGGGTTGTCAATTTCACGCCCATCGCTCAAAGTCATGTACTTCTTCAAGCCAAAGTCGATGCCCACGGATGCACCATCGTGTGACTTTCCGTAAGGCTCGGCTTCTTTATCTAAACAAAGGGTGATGAAATACTCGCCCAATTTATTGCGCTTGACCGACACATTCATGACATTACCATCGTAAGGACGGCTCAGAGAGAACTTGAATGACATCTTACTCTTGTTTATCACAAGTTCGTTTCCACTGAGGGAATAACCATTGTCTGTAAAAACAAATGAGCAAAACTCAGATGCCTTTTTGAATTTCGGTGGACGCTTCGCATCGTGCTTAAAGAAACGTTTGTAAGCTATATCCAAACGCTCTAAGATTTCTCTAACGGTATGACCATTTAATAAAGTAGGCTTGTATCGCTTAGAGAAATGCTTAAACATCGTAAATTTTGGAATGTACTTGTAGTACAGCTTGTAGTATCTCTTCTGCAAGGCAAGCGCATGATTCCAAACATAGCAAGCCTCTCGGAGCATCTTGTCCAAATGCTTCGTCTTCTTTGTCCGATATAGCTTGTACTTGTATGAAATCATACCCCCTAAATTTTAAACACTTTAAGCAAATTTGCTCTTATATTTTCTATTTATCTTTATATAAGAATACATCCATGATTGATGTTTCCTTAAGGCTTGTAATATCATAGTCGATTAGCGATTTACCCATAATCTCATCTACATTCTTACGAGCCTTTTCAATGGTATCACCCTGCACAAGATAACGAACCTTGGTCTTCTTCTCCTTGTTTGATTTTTCATCAATAGTAATCATGTTAATACTGCAATCGTAGTATTTATCCTCGCTATCAACTTCAGAAAGGAACAACTCTGAGAAACTAGCTTTCTTCATAGTAACAATTTCCATGTCACCATTTGTGTGAACTGTCATTTCTTCAGTTGTCTTAGCCTCGCATTCTGACCATGACAAGGCATCTACAACATATTGTTCCGTAGTCTTAGCGTTCGTTCCGTCTTCTAGAGTCTTCTCATAACGAACACCTACGATAAAATACTTTCCTGTTAATGATTTCATATTCTTTATTTTTTTTATGTTAGAGAATGTGGTATCAGTGAGGCTTGAACTCACGACCTAATGTTTAGGGAACATTTGCTCTATCCAACTGAGCTACGACACCAAGCATTCTATAGAAACTCTTTATTTAATTCTGCTTGCCTCTCCACCTGTGTCTGCCATACCATATAAGCATGGTCTTGTGGAGTAGGTATGTATAATCCTCTTTCCATAGAGCAATGATGAAGCCATCGGTCTATACATAAAGACATTTCTTCTTTGTCAAGGTCTGGTATGTGCCTCCAATATTGGAAGGTCTTGCCTTGTTTATTCTCACGCTCCCTAAGAAAAATATCCTTGTTTACACGTTTGAACTCTTGTTCGATATAGTCCTTAGTATATCCTTCTTCAATAGCTACGTAAGTGATTGTTACCCACAGATAAGCATTCTGCTGGATTGTCCTAGATTGTTGTCTCTCTTTAAGGTCAACAACAAAGAACTTCTCATTATAATAATCACCTTGTAGTTTCTTGGCTTTGGTTATCATAGCCCTGGTTCGTTCCTCGAACTTTTCAAGCTCGACCGGATTCAACATATTATATACCATCTTTCTTTAATGAAAGGTGGAGAAAATTAATTCTCCACCATAATAAGTTTAAAATGGCGCATTAGATGCGTTAGTGCCACTCGGCTGCGCTGGTGGTATTGGGGCTGCACCTGCGGTTGGAGCTTGTGGAGGAAAAGGATTATTAGCAGCAGCTTGCATGCCACCTTGTGGCGCATTGTTCTGTGCTTCAATCTTTTGCATCTTGTAGCCACGAACAGATGTAAACCAGTCTGTTGTGCCATCCTTCTTTGTTCCTTGATATGATTCAACGTCAAAGAACACTTCAGCTATATCCCCGACTTTAAATGTGTCCGGAACATGAACATTTTTACCGCTGAAATCAAAGATGATGCGCTTTTCGTAGCCACGTTCACCTGTCAAGCCATCGAAACGTGTTGCGTCAAGCATCAAACGTCTCTTTTCAAATGGTTCTTTACCTTGTCTCGGAATAGACTGAATGCCTTCGATAGCGACAATCTTACCTTTATAACTATTTGCCATAACTTAAAATATTTAATAAAACAATAAATTATCCAACTCGGTTTAATGTCAAACTAGGCTTTACCTTTGTTACCTTTTTGTACTTTTTCAAAAGATGGCTATAAGTCTCTTCGTCATCAGCATCAAAAGCCTTCGTGTCTAACGAAACTCTTTCAGAAGCGGACTTCAAGGAATAAGTGTAATTAGAAGTTTTATACGATGTGATATTGTCATTTGACATACCATCAAAGATAGCTGCCTTCAACTCCTTTTCCTGTTCTTGCAATTTAGCAATGCGCTCTTGAACGTCCAAGAGTGCGATTTCGTTATCTATAATATAGTAAGGTGTTTTTGTATCATCACTATACAAACGACCTTCTTTCTCGCATCGGAACAATTCTTTAACATCACTCGCAGGTCTTGGCTTGCCTAATGGGATGAGTTTACAGATTGTTCCTCGCTTCTCGTCATCACGCAACCACATACAACATATACGTGTAACCTTCAGATGGGGATTCAATGTTTCGAAACCGAACTTATACATCGAGTTCTGCCAACGCACATATTCCTTATTAACGGAATAAGTACCCTTAATATCCCAAATCTCAACCTCATCGTCCGGTGCATCATCCTTGTGCATCACCAAGTCTATTGCACTTGCATGGTCTTCTCCGATACGAAGGACATATTCGCTGCCAATTATCTCATATCCATTCTTTTTGATATAAGCGACAAAAGCCTTGACACTCTCCGAGGCTGGCTCAATGCCCAATGAAGCAAACAACTCTACCTGCTCGTGGATAATAGTGCCTTTTTCGGCAGCTTTCTTCAATACCTCTTCGCTTACGTTAGAGTACATATTGGGGAATACATACTGATGAAGCATACCAGTAATGCCACTTAATTCACGACCATCATAAAAGTACTGGTGTGTGGAGTCCTCATAAAGAACTCCACTATTATTCAATTGTATCATACTAATCTTGATTTAAATTGTGTCAATTTTGCTAAGAACTCTGCATTCTTTTGGTATTCGGGATAAGCATCATAAACTGCTTTTAAATCCTCCTTGCTCTGTGCGAGTTCCATCTTTCGTAATGCACATTTGCGTTTAAACTCTTCGGACTTCTGAAGGTCAGGGAATCCATTCCAAGTTCTATCCACATCTTCCCAAACCTGAGCTTGTTGCAATTGTGGATATGCATATTGTTTTTGCTCATTAAGATTTTCATCTTTTTCCTCCTCGCTCTTTGGAGCTGGCTCTGAGCAACCATATACCTCTTTGTGTTCACCCATCCAATCTAGAACTTCTTGCTCGGTCATACCACAATACCAACGTACCATATTATTCTCATCTTGAATGATAAGTTTTGCAATACATCTGTTAGTATAACCTACATACCCTACATGGAAAATTGTCTTCAACTTTCCGCTTTGAGAATATTCTGTATTTCGGTTGAGGTTGACGAAAATCTTTTTGGGAGCGGTATACAATTCACGACCAATACCCAAACAAGAGCAAGCACGCTTGAAAGAGTCACTAGCTTGACCTTTAACGGCTTCGGTATTACTTGGTGTGCCAACATCTTGCTTATCAATCCAACCTATACCTTCTTTATAAACGGAAACCGTACAAAAGAGATTCTGACCGATAAGTTCATGCTTACGTTTCCAACCATAGATGCCGAACTTCTCATCTAATCGTCTCATATCACATCTTGCGTCCTTGTAAAGCAACAAGGAACACCAGTCCGGTGACTTCTGATTACCACCTTGACCGACACGGACTTCTATCTCATCCGCATCAAGGAGGCGAAACTCATAATCCTTAATTTCTACGCTCTGCCCTTCTACAGGCTTCGCTGCCTTATTCTCTGCCATAGTCGTATATTTTTTAAATAATCATTTTCTTTATCTGACAAGAAACAACAAGTTCATTGATTTCTTTAAGGGAATAATATCTAGGCGAGTTCTTACTATCGCCTACATATTCTTTCATTAGTCTGTTCTTGACCCATTTGTCAATCATCTGCTTTTCAAATCCTTTTGATGCAAGATAGCATTCGGCATCTTTTCTGCGTATCTTGTCGGAACGCAACCCCATTTCGAATTGGGCATCCATCCGTCCCGCCTGAAATGCTACTGATACTAATTGCTTAATCTCGCTTAATGACATATTCTTTCTACAGTTTTTTATGGTGTGTCTCACCTTTTTATGTAATATTACAAAAAATATATTAAATTTCTTGCAAGTTACAATATTTTTATGTATATTTGCAACATCTTTAATGTTTTCGAGTGCAAAGATAAAAAATAATTCGCAAACATGCAAATTAATTAGTGTTTTTAAATACTATATTAACTTTTATTATCTTACATCTCTAAACATTTACATAAATTAAGTTACACATGCGCTTACTGCGTATTAAATTTTTAGGTTATGAATAGTGCATACGAAAGACTGAAGGCTGTAATCACTGCTTTGGGTTACTCTTCAAATGAAAAATTTGAGGATACCGTAGGCTTAGGACATGGTTTTGTAAGCCGTATCACCAATCGTGTATCTTCAAAAAGCTTGCAAGCTATAACTAGCAAATTTCCGCAGGTAAATCCAAGTTATATTAGAACCGGAATGGGGGAAATGTTTATTTCTTCGCCTATTAAGGTTAGTGAGAACGAAAACGCAAAGACAAGACTGCGTGAATATCTTAAATATAAAGGGATTACCAAGCGTGAATTTTGCGATAAAGCTGATGTAGCTTCTAACTTTCCAATTATAGGGAAGAATGGCGTATTCACAGCAAGAGTATCTTATAGAGTAAATTCAAAATTCCCTGACCTTAATATGGATTGGCTAGCTAATGGAGCTGGTGAAATGTTGCAGCCGGAGGCGAATATTGAAAAATTCAACAATTACAAAAGCAGAATTGCGCCATTCTGTACAGAGATGGGAATTAGTACTACATTCTTCTTACGGAAATGTAAGAGCTATACCAGTGCAATTAGCAGATTGCCGGATATGCCTAGCGAGACATTCTTGAAGAATATCTCTTTAGCTTACCCTCAGCTAAATTTGAATTGGCTTAAGACCGGAGAAGGAAAAATGTTTAACAATGACATCAAGTCGAATATCAATTCAAGCGTCAGCTTTGTTCCTCTTGTTCCACAGATGGCTTATGCTGGTTATCTCAGCGGATATGCAGATGATGTATATATATCATCGCTTCCTACAATCCCTATTGTAAAGGAAGATAAAGAAAAGTACGTAGCATTCGAGGTAAGCGGTGATTCTATGGATGATGGCTCGTCTAGAGCTTATCAGAATGGAGACATCGTTATATGTAAAGTCTGCCCTGATTACATGGTCAAGAACAATGGACTTCATATAGACGGAAAGGAATATATCGTAGTTCATAAAGAAGGTATTCTGTTGAAGCGTATCATTGACTTGGACATGAATAATGGAAAACTTGTATTGCGCTCCTTTAATCCTACCTATCGTGATTTAGAGTTGGAATTAGCAGATGTGAAGCAGCTCTTAGTTGTGGAATATCAGCAGAAAAGAAAAGGATAATGTAAAGTAAATTTATATATCCTATGGAGTAGGCTTGCATAAAATGTCGCAAAATTGCCGCAAAATGATTATTCGCCTGTAGTGTAAATCGCTATTGTTTAGATACTTTATTGATGTTCCGTACAACAGCCTTCTAAGCTGTGGGTCTTGGGTTCGAACCCCAACGGAATCACGGTCAAGACAAGCAATAAATGGTGAAATAATCGAAAAGGTTGTTTCACCATTTTTGTTTATAAACACCTATTTTATAGGTATTTACAGACAAATTACAAGCAATTGCCAGAGATACAGGAATAAATTGTATAGAGTTTGTGAAATTTCACAAGTAAACTCCAAATACTACAAGTAACGTGAAAAATTGCCGCAAAATTGCCGCAATTTCCGCAAAAATGTCGCAAAACATTGTAAATTTAAAGGAAAAATATTATGGCTACAATAACATACGAGCTTGGAAAACCAAAGCAAGACAAGACAAGAAAGGTGTCTATTGTTCTTTCTCATAAGGGACAGAGAAAAAGATTTCCTACCAATATAGTTGTTTCCGACTCAGACTTGTCTAGAGCTGGAAAGATTTCTTCACGTAAGATATTGAAGACTATTGAAGATAAAATGAACGTAATGAAGGATTCACTCTATGACTTAGAGGTTGACTTGCTAGGCAAAGATGTTGATATTGATTGGATATGTGAACATCTGACGGATGGATTCAGCAAGACCGAAGAGTTGGATTTTTTCAGTTTTACTGAAGATTGGGTAGAGAAATCTAGCAATAAGGGGAAAAAGAACTACCTGATAATGCTTAATTCTCTTGCACGCTTTAATGGCTGCAGAAAGCTTCCTTTTTCACTCATCGACTACAGATTCCTTAACGAATATAAGAAGTTTCTAGAGGGGCATCCTAGAGCGCAGTCTTTATACTTGGGTAATATGCGACACATATTTAATGAGGCTATCAAAGAGTACAATACGAATGGTGATGATGTTATTAAAAGCAATCCTTTCGATAAATTCTCCGTTCCGAAGGATATTCCGCAGACAAAAGATAGGGTAATCAGCGAAGAGAACCTTATCAAGGTATTTAATTTCCGAGGTACTAGACGTGCGGGCATGGCAAGGGATTGTTATATTCTCTCTTTTTTTCTGATGGGAATGAATTCAGTTGATATGTATGAATGTGTCATCTATAATAAGGGCGTTCTTGCTTACGACAGAGCCAAGACTAGGGATAGAAGAAATGATAATGCTCATATAGAAATTGTCGTACCCGACATTATAAAACCTTTGTTCAAGAAATACAAAGGAACATCTAGGGTCTTTGATTTCTATCAGAAGTATAGCAATGCATCCAATTTTAACAAGCATATAAATAAGGGATTGCATTTCATAGCTGACGAACTGGGTATTCCTCGTTTCGATTTCTATTCTGCTCGCCATACCTGGGCATCTATAGCAAGAAACAAATTAGGCATTGACAAGTACACCATTCATGAAGCACTCAACCATGTTTCCCAACTTGACGTTACTGACATTTATATTCAAAAGGATTTCACGAACATAAACAAAGCCAATCAAATGGTTGTGGAATACATTACAGCAATGATACAAAACAAAAAGAAAGGTCATTGATTATGTTCTATATGACAAGAAGGGGTAGTGCTTTCGCCCTACCCCTTTTTATTATTGTAATAACAACTGCTGTTTTATGCCTAACCTTTTTGCCTCTTTGCTAAAGAAATCTACTTTACGTTTTACTTTTTCTTTAAACTTCTCGAACAATGCAATTAAAGCTTCTTGCTCGGTATCAAAAAGCTCTTCTTCTCTAATTGTATGCTGTACGGTTCGTTTACAATGGTCGGGTTTGTATCTATAATCTATCCACCAACCTGAAGAATTAAATTTGTTCCCCTCGAACCAAGATACGTTGCAGCATCCCTTTACTATACAGCGTTGTGGGGCTTCAAACCATCCATCAATATACCAAGCAATATCACCATTCTTATATTTGGGAATGGGTCTTTCCTCTTTATTTGTATATTTATATTTCTTCATATTCTCTATTTTTATTACTTATAGAAATCTCTATTATAAATACCTGAAAGATTTTGCATATCTTCCTCTGTTATGGAGTATTTGTAGTGTAACTGATATTGAATATAATCCCCATACTCCACATCTTTACATGGGAACAGCTTTCCGTTATCAATTCGTTTGAATATTATATTATAATCAGTCCTCACTCCCTTGTTAATAATTGAGAAGTGACTTCCTACAGACTCTCGTTTATCTATTACTTCATACCAAAATGTTTTACCTTTATGAGACCTATCGTTAATACCCATATAAGCAAAAATTCCTAATATAAAAAGAATAAATAAAAGCTTAAAACAACTGTCATATTTTTCCATACACTTAACTCTTTACTACTTCCAAATACTTCAACTTTGCGAATCGATATGAGGTGTATATTCCGTCAAGAGTTTTGTTGACTCTAGCCGTAAATCTCATGATGCATCCTGTATAATCGTGAAAACCTAAGATAATATACTTTTCGCCAACATACCCTGCCACGTATGCGCCAATGTCCTTTCCTTTATAAAGAACTCGCTTACCGACATGAGCATCAAAAAAAATCCTTATTTGTCATACGCTATTACTATTTTAGTTCATCAAAATCAAGCCACTCTATCTTATCGTAGCACTCATACAGAGCTTCAATACGCTGCGTGCCATCTCCTCTAGTGACTAGCCATACATTATCACTCATTGCTCCGTGGTGAAGAGACGTAGTTTTTACGCCACCTCCATTATATCGGAACATCACCCACTTTTTTAATGGTGGCTTATCTTCTTTTAGGTCGTGCCATAATGATGCAGCATTCACGTAAGGAACGTTTACCGTATCACAATCGGTAACACCAACCTTTTCCGTACTGAACGTTACTCCGTTCAACTCATTGTAATCTACCTCTTCTTCATTACTACAGATATTTAGGTAAATTTTCTTTGGTAAATTCTTTATTTTCATATCACTTAAATTTAATTATAAAAAACTCAGTATCAAGCCATTTGTCGGGGCATAAGCCTTTCTTTGGCTTGCCGATGGTAATGCTCTCAATCTCCTTCTCAATTCGTGGACTATCCTTGCGGTAGCCGTTGATGAAGAGGACGTGAGTATATTGTTTTAACACAATTCTCTGTGCGTCAATATATTTTTTAAGTAAATCCGTTCGCCCTGCCAAACCCGAAGCTAAATACCGCACATCAACGATATTGCTATTATTTTGAAATAATCGTGCTACCCAATATCCCTTAATCTCCCGATACTCCTCGGTCTTTTCGCCAGCAGCAATCATGTCAAACCATTGCTTGCTGACGGTGAGGGTCAATATCTTCTTCTTCATCCTTACACCTCCTCCCAGTCTGTTGCGAGAATATCTTCGCAAGTAAAATAACTCCAACAACTTGGAAAAATATGAATGAAACCTTCCGAAGAATGTGTTGTTGCTTTATAGAAAATGTTGATATTTTTATCTTTATCTATCCATAGTTTGTCAACTATACCCCAGCCGATTCTTCTCACTTTCTTCCCTTCCTTCATTCTTCTCAGAGCCTCCGAGAAGTCAAATGTTTCCTTGCTCATAATGATTTTGCTTTAAAGTTGTAAATTGGCTTAATGACATCAATGACATCAACCGTAGGTTTGATTAACTCAACAATTTCTTCGGTTGGTTTGTATGCCATAGGTGCTTCATCAATGGTTTCTTCACAAACTGATGTGGAATAAATACCATTCATTTCATTCTTGTAAGAATCCATAGATAACTCTTTCTTTGCCTGTGTACGAGACATTAATCTACCTGCGCCATGAGGGGCAGAGCATAGCCAATCTTTGTTACCTTTTCCCTTGCAGATAAGAGAACCATCACGCATATTCATTGGGATAATGACTACCTCATCCTTTTTTGCACTGATAGCTCCCTTTCGCAATATACCCTTGTCTGTATCTATATAGTTGTGAATGGTTGTAAAAGAATACTTATCTGAATTAGCATCAATATCTACACCTAAAGCATTTACAAGTCTGTTGGCGATAATCATTCTGTTTTGTTCAGCATATTTTTGAACTATGCGCATATCATTGAGGTAGTCATTGAGCAAATCACCTTCCAAGTAAGAAAGTTCCTTGCTTATATTTTTAGTACCTAATGACTTAATAACACTCTGTATCTCATTTTCTCTGCCTTCGCTTTTTAGCTTGGCAATAACCTCCGACTTATCGGCAGCCTTCTTGTGGCAATACTGGTAAGCAAGGTTTTGGTAATAGTTGCATACCCTAACTCCAAGGTTTCTACTTCCTGTATGTATCACAAGAAACTTCTCACCCTCCTCGTTTGCATCTAACTCTATAAAGTGATTACCCCCACCAAGAGAACCAACAGAACGATATACTATATCCATCCCATTAATACTATCCCAAGAACGAAATTTACCAAACATATTGCCGTCAACTAATCCATGTATGAATGCAGAAGCTTCTTCGTTGATATTGAAACCAGATGGAATCAACGTATTGACTGCTTCGTCAAATTTCTGTAGATTAATATTAACTTTACCAAGTCTAACGACTTTCATTCCGCAACCTATATCTACTCCTACGGTGTTAGGAACTACTCTTTTGTCCAGCTCTATCACCGTGCCAATAGTACAGCCTTTACCTGCGTGACAATCTGGCATTATTCTTATTTCACAACCAGAGTAGGCATCGCTATTGGATAGAACTTCTATCTGCTTGATAGCTTCATCTTCTATTGACTTTGCAAAGACCTTTGTAAACTCATTCATATCTCATTTCTTTTTACTTGTTAAACTTATCGCCTTTGTGATTCTGTGGTCGAATGGTAAGGCATTCCGACACATCTTTCTTTTATCGTAAGATGCCCATGCAAGCAACCACTTGACATTATACCCTTTCTTTTTGTACTCCTCTTCTAAATCGAGAAAAGTACATTTATGCTTCATTATTTTCTTTGCTAATCTAATCTTCATACGCTATAATTGCTTTAATTTATTGAATATCTTGGCAAAACGGTGCCTGTAATCAAAGTTAACGCTTTCACCATACTCACACACCATTCTGTTATATAGCCAACGTAGATGCTCCGCATCCTCGTGGAACTCTTTAATATCTTGTTCGTCTAAGACTATTTGTTTCTTCATACGCTACTTCTTTTTAATCACATAAGTTGTATCTTTGTTATCAACCACATAGATACCCACGGTGTCTAAATGGCAAGGGCAGCTCTCTGCGTGAATAACACAAACTCCGTGTTTCGTGTCCACTACCAGATAATCGTGCTCTTCTTCTGTGATTACAGATACACCAACTCTCTTTGCAGGTTCATTGCTATTAGCCAAAGAGCGAACACCCTCAAATATCAATGCACCTACAAGCAAACACAAGACGAACCAAACGGCTGACTTGGCTAAATTTAAAATTTTATTCTTCATACGCTACTTCTTTTTATCCAGCCATTGCATAACATTATAATAGGAACTATCTTTGTAACTTTTTAATGTTACATCAAAATTACCATCTTTAAAGTATTCGGATAAATCACCTCTCCAATAACCATTTATGAGTTCCTCTCGTATGGTACTTGCAGTTTCATTAATACAACGCTTAATGAGTTTCTGCTGTTCCGCATTCTTGTTGTAATGAAGAAGCGAACATGATGCTCGTTTGAGCCATCTCCACCATTTTGAAGAAATCTTCTTTACTTCTATCCTTTCGGGAAGTTCCTCTCTTTTCGTGTGCATATCAACGAGCTTGTTATACTCTTCTATGCTAATTGTTATTTGTCTTTCCATACGCTACTTATCGAATTTGTTGCCAACAACTATGAATTTACCTAATGAAAGATAATAACCTAACGGTTTTTCATAAATCTTTCCATTAGCATGTGTGAGGTAATACCCACTTAACTCTTCCGACCATACAATTTCTGATGGAATAAAAGGATAATTCTTGATAACATCATGTTCGTACAATTCATTTCCCTTACAATCTTTCAGACCTGTAAACTGGCAGACGGTGGAAGGGTCAACAGAAAATGCACCGCCACCTTCTATAGGAACTATGATAGCACCATTCTCGTAGGAATGCAGCAAATCTCCGATTGCCCATCCTTTTCCGTCAAGACGCTTTGCCTTGAACTTGATATTTTCTGGTTTCATAAGCTATTCATATAAAATTGTTACTCTTCTACTTTTATCGACCTTCAATATAGCTTCTTTTGCTTTATTAATCGAAGAAAACAAATACTCTGGGCAAAGGTTATATGCACCATAATCCCAATAATGGATAAGTCCAAATAACAATGAATGTCTCTTATCTACACGATAAGCCAATAGTGGATTACCCCAAGAATCGTAATGTATGCCTCTAGCAGTTTTGCTTTTACGATACATGTCTACTATTCTATATGTTGCCATAACTATTCTTATTTAAGTTCGACTGGCTCATCTTTCCAAGACAATTCTTTTCCGATGAGCTTCTTAATGCTACCACTATAAAGAGAAATCTCTGTAAATGTATCTTTCCAACCATAATAGTTATCTTCATCCGTCACTCTTATTGGCTTACACATTGAGATAAATTCTCTTCCTTGTTTTGTTACTGCTACCCATGCCATAACTATTCATCTTTTACACCGAATGGAGTTCCGTCGGCAAAGGTATAGTCTCTTAATACCTCCTTATAGTTATAAGGTTTATCTTCAATACCTATGAAAAAAAGGTTTCCAAGAGCCTTGCATACTAAAAATTTTGGTGTTTCCTTATCCTTCACCCACCCAAAAGGATGATGCTTCAGCATTTCAGCCCAACACTCTTCTGCATCCTTGAATGGGCGGTACTTTGGCTCTGGCTTGATACGATACTCAAAATTACCAAAGATAAACTCATCCATCTTTACCCAGCCATTAAGTTGAGCATGTGGATTTTTACTACGTATTTCTATATCTTTCCCTTCGCCAAATGCCTTAATAAATGACCATAACTCTGCTGCTTCTTTACGATTCATAATCAATCCTCCACTGCTATTTTATATTCCAATTCACCAGCCAAATCACTTATTAGCTCAACTGCTTCTTTCAAAGCATCATACATATTATCTCCTTCTGATACAAGCTCATCAAGAGTGCTCTCCTCAGTCATATCTTCTGGGAAATTATGTGGCTTCCAAGTGAAACTTTTGTTCTTTTTCTCGAACTCTCTAGCCTTTTCTAAAAGTTTTTCTCTTGTCATACTCAATCCTCCAATTTTATATTATGTTTATCTGCGAAACTATCTTCTGCCTCTTCACAAAACTGACCTTCGCAAAGTGATTCTGGGAGTGTTCTGCTAGTATAATACTCTCGGCAGCATAACTCACAGATTTCTTTTTCGTAATTGTATCTTAATTCTTCTCTAGTCATTATTCGCCATCCTTTCTGACTAAATAGTCATACATAGGTTTGCGGTTTCTACGATATTTATTACATATCTTTTCTGCCTCTTCCTCTGTATCACAAGTTGCAATAACTCCATCGGGATATGTATCCCAATATCTAACTACCTTAAATTTTGTCATATCAATCCTCCAACTTATCAATAGGTTTCCAATGAGTGATACGAGCCATTCTCCCTTCCCATAAGATGATGAAGTCATTATCATCTTTTGGGACGGTAGTGCATTCCACCCTTCTGTTTTTAAAAACATTATCAGGTGACATCTTGCTTGTTACAAAGACTTCTTCTCCATAAGGTGGCAACCCATCCTCAACAGATACCCAGTCTGACTTTCCTAACTCTATCAAAGCATCATGCAATAAGCTATTCGCTTTTCTTAAAGGAGCATTATGCTTATCGTTTCCAAACTCCAAGCTATCAACATTATTGCTGATAACTTCTTGTATCAGCTCTTTAACTTTCTTCTTATCCATAGTTACAAATTAAAATATTCACGTATCTGCTCACCTGTCATGCGATATACCTCAGATATTCGGCAGTCTCTAATTGGGCTATCCCATGCACCGATATATTCATCATTACAACTACCATCGGCAACACGCTCTACGGCTTCTTCTGTTCCTGTTGCAAATCCAACGCTTAGAAGTTCCTTTTCCTGGTCACTAAGCCCTTTTCCTTCCAAAGCAATATTTAGAGCGGTTTGCAACTCGTGATGAGCCTTATCTGAATAGCCTATAGCCTTACCAATATGACTATTGATTAATTTCTCTTTCTTATCCATACTTCTATATTGTTTCTTGTTTAATAACTTCGTCAAGCCTTGCCCCCATCTTCTGAATGATGTTGTCAATGGTTTTGCCTTGATAGTCGGCAGCTATCTCTTGGAGGACTGCGAGTTGGCTTGTTAGTCTGAATCTGTTTGATACTGTTATACACTAATTCTTTCTCTCATTTTCAGTGCTTCCTCAAAAGGTATATAACGACCATTCTTTGCAAGTATAAACACTTTACTCATATCCATTTCTGTAAAATTGCAAGAAGTAGTATCATATCTATTACAAATACAATGTTGCTCTTTATCATATTCTTTTGGTGGCATCCATAGCGTATGGCACAGTTTACTCATCTCTGAGTCTTCCCCACCACCACATAAGACGCAACCACCCTTGCCTAGAAAGCACACCTGTTTAGTGTCTTCTTCTTTTTTATTGAAAGAAACTATAAGTTTTGTTGAACTATACAAGTCCGTAGTCTCATGAGGATAGAACGAGCGTTTTTTACCTTCTTTGTCTATGCCTTTAACGAGATAGTAGCCATTATCAATCTCGTCCATATAAGCATCATATAAAATTTCTCCTGTCTTTTTTACTTTTGCGTACATATTCTTCTTAATTATCCCTCTCCCTTTTACAGGAGAGGGTGGTTAGTTACTTACTCGCAAATGATAGCGAGTTGACCACAAGCAGCTCCATTCTCAATTTCTGCCTTTGTTGCAATGGCTACAGCATAATCGTAGCCCATCTTTTCCAATTGATTCTTAATTGCATTCATACTTAGTAATCTCCTTTTCTTTAAATGATTTATAATATAATTGCTTAAAGCCTAACTTGATTAAAACATTGATGTAATCTCTATACTGTTTACTGATAAAGATTTTGTTGTTATTGCCAACAAATCTATACCACAAATTGTCAAGAAATACATTTGTCTTGTAATGACCTTTATTACAGTCAATAACAACTAGCTTTCCACCTACCTTCAGATACTTCTTCAAAGTTGAGAAGGTTCTCTGTAAATCTGGGATATGATGAACAACGTTTCTTAGATAAAACACATCTACTGATTTTTCTCTAAGTCCGACAATCTCATCTTTCCCATCATACTGGAAGTCCAATTGTGGAAAGCTTGTTACATCGCAAGTTTTATATCCAGTTTTTGGATTATATCCACTTCCGAAATCAATGCACAATTTTTTCATCATCAATATGATTGTTTCTTCTTACAAGCTCATTATTCTTAACTGATTTGCAGTACTTTTCCCAATCACAGAAATTTCCAAGAGGAGTTACAATAATGTCACTTCTATTGTACTTTCCATAATTGCCAAATACTCCAAATGTATGACCATTCCACTTGTAATCGTAAAATCCATATCCGTCATCGCCAACCTTTACAGAACCTTCTGGGAGTCTTATCTCACCATATCTAGCCTGTAAATCTTCACAGACAATGCTATAGAAGCCATCTTCAAGTATTGTTTCCAACAATTGTGGATTCAAGCTTTCCTTACACTTTGGAATGTTTATTCTTGTGTTTGGAATAATCTTTTTACACTGAAGTGCCATGTCTCTACGTCTTTCGTACTGCTCGATAGAAGACACACTGATAGCAACCTCAGTTAATCCAGCATCTTTCAATGCTACGATGATGTCCTCATTAAGCAGTATTCCATTTGTAACAAGACAAATACCATCTGACGTATAGTTGCTGACTATCTTTACAATCTTTACCAGTTCAGGGTTAAGCAAGCTTTCGCCTCCCATGATAGTTGCTCTTTTCAGAACGCCAACCTTCTTCAATGTTTCTTCCATCTTATCACAATCCAGGCGCAACGGTGACTTGAACTTTTGGTAACAGAAGTAACAATTTCCGTTTACTCCTGTACTTTCATCCATGTTGCAATTCAGATTTGTAATAATCCGGTATCTAAAAATTCCCTTTTTCATACTAAATTAATTCCTTCTACTACACCAGTTCCAAGATGATTCTTTTCTGATATGTTATTCACATTAATAGGAGACAGCTTCACGAAGAAATATTCCTTATCAAACCACTCTTTCAGTTTTTCTGCATCAAAATCTGATGTATCAACAAGAGTAAGGTTGATTGTTGTTTTCAGATTACTTTCTGTGCGAATCTGACCAAGCTCCTTGATTGTCATTTTGTTCTTATAAGGAATCAACCAATTGCGCTTGTCATCATCAAATGAATGCAAACTAATCTGTAATGTAATATTTCCCTTAATGAAAGAGAAATCACTACCCTTAATACCAATCGTTGATACATAATGATGAGTATTAGGATATTTCTCCGTAATGATACGAATAGCCTCTTTGACTGCATCAATATTAAGAAATGGCTCGCCCATACGAGTATAGTTAATTTTAAACTCTTTAGCTTTGCTTGGGTCTGCACCTGCCTTATTGATGGCAAATTCAACCTGCTCTACAATTTCTTCTGCCGTAAGATTGCGATAACGTTTCATGTTGCCTGTAGCGCAAAATTTGCATCTTACTGGACACCCACTCATTGTAGATACTCCAATCATCCAACGTTCTGTACGGTCGCCAAGCTCATTGTTATCAAGCTTGTTTTGATGTCTGCCTATTGCATCTTTGGTGTAATAAGGTAAGAACGTGTCTGTAGTTTCAACTAGAAAACCATCTTCTAACTGAAGGCAATACACGACACCATTTTTAAATGTTTTCTTTCTTAATTCCTTCATATTCCTTATATTTATATCCCATAAGGGATGGTTAGTTAATTATTTCGTAAATTCTATCATATATTGTGCAAACACAGAGCCTACATAACATAATGTCATAAGTATTGCTGTCACTGTCGCAATTACAATACTCACCATTCTCAACTTTGGTGCTTCTGACCAAAATATTGCACTAACTATCAGAAAGATAGTTCCTAAAATTGTTAATAATACTACCATATTTCTATCTATTTATATCCTTGCGGATGGTTAATCAATCTTTTTGATACTATCAATTTCCATACTATATAGTACAAACTCTCTATTGGAGCGAGTGCCATCTTTCTTAGCAGGATTTATTCTCACTTCAATCTCGCCACTATATTTACCATAATTTCGTTCTGGAATGATGCTTGCAATCCAACATACATTACATCTTGAACAGCTCACTTTGTCACCAACCTTAAAAGGAAGACTTTTGATATATTTCTTCACTTCGAAGCAAATCTTGTTATTTGCATCATTAATGGCAATCTTTTGCTGCTCAACTTTTTCATACAATTCTTCTTTTGTCATATCTTTTAAAATTTATGCCCGAAGGCGGTTAATCACCATATTTATATAATTCTTCACCACTTGAATCATACCCACAACAAGGACAAACCCATCCATCTATTATGACGGATTTTTTACACTTAGGGCATAAACCTCTGACTTTATTAAAGGATTCTAAAGCATATTGACAAGCTTTTAAATACTCTAATTCATCTTTATCAGCTTGATTATCAATAAGTGCCTTATATTCATCCTTATCTAAAACTACAACTTCTAATGCCATACCTACACCTCCATTTCGTGATTAATGCTCAAGCCGAAAAGAATATGTTGAAGCTCATGGACGTGATGAATAGTAGCCAATTTTTGATTATTATAGAAAAAACTAAACCCATCATTATCAAAGAAAGGATAAACGCTCAGATAAGTGATATATCCTTTCTTTCGTGCTGGGTTATCAATAATCTTCTTGAAATCGGGAGATACACCAAAAGCACCATCTTCTCTACTCCATCCATTCTTCTCTAGAATCTCAGAAGTAAGTGGAATCGGAACAATATCCTTAACCCATGCGCCACTGTCACAAAACAGGAATCCATCATCATGAATGGTTTTCCCTTTTAAGTTGGCAAGAGTAACGGAACCTTTAAGCTCAGTGAAAGCATTTCCATCTTTTATTTTTGCATATTTATCAGCATTACTTTCTGTGACTTGATAAACAATTCCTTTTTTCGTTCCGATAGGAATGCCGTTGGTCATTACCAAATCTCCTGGAATGTACTTTACTTCTTCCATATTAATCTCCTTTCTTTTTAGGAACATAATCATCTAACTCATCATCAAACTCATAGCAGTCTGGACAGTAGTGCTTATCGCCTATCTCTGCCCATTCGCTTTCCATCGCTTGCTCTTTAGCAGTTCCTTCGTCCACCCAAGCCATAATGCCATTAAATTCATCAATGAATGGCTTTCCGCATCTGTCACAAACGACAGAGTACATAGTAACTGGCTTAATCATTGTTGCCTCCTTTCTTTGGAAACAAATCTGAGACATAAGCCCAGTATTTCCAGTCCATACCATTTTTACCATAATTGGAAAGCATTTCGTAAACAAAAGATATACTAAATATATCAACTTTGCCACTATTGTATACTACTAAGCATTTTCCATTTCGTAGTAGAGGTTTTTCGCTAGCAGAATGCCATAAGTCCTTAAAGAACTCATTGATAGCCCACTTAGCACCTTCTTTGAATCCTTCTTCAATTAATAAGGCTTCTTCCTTATCACAATCCGTCACTTCGCTGTATCTTCTTGCAGCTTCTATTTTCTTATCGTCTATCATAACTTATTTCTCCTTTAAACGTTCTATTAATTTATCTGCGATTTTGATGGCAGAATTAACAACACTGTCATACGTAGAGTTAGGACGTTGTACAAGGCCTGCTGCAACATCTTTTGCTATCTCATATCTTCTCTGCTCCCAAATGGTTTCTTCGTTATCATTATTCTGGGTAAAGCTTGAACAAAGTATTACATCCTCCTCATTTTGTTTGGGTCTTTTGCTACAAAAAAAATATCTGGAGCAGTAACTACATAATCCTTTCATCCCTCACCTCCTTTCCACTCATCGGTTGTGCCCAGTAGGTGCTCAGTATGGTCGTTGTAAGGGATGCATTGTTTGTAAATCTCACCACAAACAAGTATATACCTACAACCATCGTTGTGAATCCTGAAGAAGAATCCAGGTATCCATTCTTCTCCATTATAGTTTCTTACAAGTACTTTTTGAAAGATTTTAAACTCGCTCTTCTTTGGCAAATTCACAATAGCTTTCTTCTCTGCGTCCCACTTCTTGTTTTCCTTAGCCAAAGCATCAAAGAGTCGCTGTCTCTCTTCGTATGTGGCTGGGCGAAGGTTATAATGAACTCTTGTACTACCATATTCAGCATAAACAAACTTATCGTCAGCATTGTAGAAAGCATGATAAAGAGCATTTCCCTCTCCATTATATTCCCCTCTTAAAATGAAAATACAATTTGCACTAAGTTCACTCTTTACTTCTCTCATGAATACTATATCTCCATCCTTGAACTCTGGCTGAGTCTTCTCAATCTCCAAAGTTTCACGGTTCAACTTGCCACCTAGTATTTTCTCTATTTTGTGGATATATTCCTGGGCGTCTTCTTTATTTGCTTTGTTGAAATCAGATGTTTGCATGTAGCATTCATTCTCTTCAAAGCTCACCATACTACCCCCTTCTTCCCATAGATAATGCTTGCCTCTAAATTTTGTGTAGGCATCATCCTCAAACTTTTCAAAGATAATATGTACATTTCTGTCTGTAGAAACAAGCACATCGCCTTTCTTCCAAGCGAACTTAGACCAATCACGCATTTCTTTTGAAGGAAGGAGAATCTGTAAGCCGTCAAGCCATCCCCTTAGTGTTCCAAGTTTAGAATAACCAAAAAGCTCATTATAACCTCCTTTGTCCCTTGTACACCAAATTGAAGTTTCAATTTCTGTTATTTCTACGTTATCAAACTCTACATCTATATTATGTAGATAATCGTACAGTATCGTTCTTTGCGGCTTATCCTTTAGGATTTCCGCTATGTTTATCTTTTCTTTCATAACTAAACCAATTTTTGCGTTAAACAATACTGGTAGTAACTCATACTACCAACGTATTTTGATATTTTGGGCAGCTCACCATCATAAGGAGTGACTTTCAAGCCATCAATGAAATCAGCATTCTCAGTTGATACCTCGGTATCATGTTCATTCATAAACACCTTTTGCGCTGTCGTAGAATGACTTTCTGCTCTCAGCTTACCGAGTGAACGCCAAACTTGTTTACGATGGACGAACAATCCATGCAAAGGAATAGTTTTTACTTCTACTTTTGTTTCCATAACTAATTTCTCATTATGTGACACTTAATAACCTTATGAACCGCATTCGGCTGCGATTCATTGAAATTCTTAATGAACTGACGCTCCATTTCCTTTGGGAAGATGGGCTTTGTTGGCTTCGGTATAGTGAGGACGGCTTGAATCTTTGCCCCCCCCATCCAAGGTAAGCAGACATCTGCGAGTAATCATTTCTCCAAACATCATAGCCTTATTCGTTCACATAGTTGATTACTTGCTCTTGACCTTGCTCATGCAAGTTATCGAAAGCGTCTTCTATAACTTTAGCTACTTGGTCGCCATTAAGGTTATCCAGTATTTCTTCAGCTACTTCAACCTTCTTGTTTATAGGTAAGGAACTGAACTTTTCTACTAAAAAGTTCTTCTGCTCGTTGATGGTCATATCATCGAACAAGTCCGACAAATCTAATTCAACTTTATATTCTGCCATAATTTGAAATCTTTAATGTAATTAGTTGTACCATACATCATTTGGTATAAGAGCCAATTTCCATCCATACTCTAGTTCATACCTTAATATTTTAAGGTCGTTACTCGTTACAGACGAAAGACCTACAAACTTATTTTCGTACTCCATATCCCAACCATTTAGTTTCCATACTTATAACGCAAATAATTAGCTTCAGAGCCAAAATAAAGCTCGGTATCGCTCATATTTGCCTCCGTCAAGTCATTCTCAACACCTTTATAAGAAGGCACGCAATCCTTAACTCTTTGGCAGAACAAAGGATATTTTGAAGAAACGTCTTTTCCGTCTTCATCATAGATATTAATCTTATCTACATTGTAATATGGATAAGAAGAAACGTTTCCATTTGAATGAATAACCTTTCTACTCTTAACAGACACCACGATTTCGGCTGGTTTGTTAATAGCATCAAACTCGCAAGTAAAATCATCAAGCTGCGCCTCAAAAGCCGCATCTTCAATCTTTTCAGATAAGTTTTCAAAAAACTTTTTCATTTTCTTCTTACAGTTTTTATGGTGTGTCTCACCATTTTTTATTAGTAACCTTGTTTCTTAATTACGATGCAAAGATACAAAGAATATTTGAAATATGCAAGTTATTTAATGTATTTCTTTTATCATTTAACACTCTATAATAATACAAACAAATAATTTGCTGACGTTAACACAAAAATCCCCACCACTACATTATTATATATAGTGATGGGGTAAACACCAAAGGGTATTTTGCCTTTGGGCTATTTTTCTTCCTTATCTACGATTTCAACAAAATCTCCGATTCCCAAACGAGCCTTATTGATACATGATGCTATCCAACCTATCAGATAGGCAGATGGTTCTCCACCGTGTTCCATACCAATGTCATCCTCGATGTTATCGCAGGCATGAGAAGCTTCATGGCAACAAACCCCCATCTTCATAGAATCCTTGCTTGCAAAATTAATAAATGAACAAAGCTTCTTATCCGCCTTTTCTCTAACGATATCGTAGGTTATTGCGTCACAATTAGAAAAATCAACTTTCAAAACCTCGCCATTTCTACCTTCAAAACACTTATTAGCGTCTTCTTGGTTCATGCCAATAGCGACACATAACATTCTTGGATAGATAACAGGGTCGTATTCGTAATATCCTTTCTTCTTCATACCTCATCGTTTTTATGTTTCTCCCACCCTGCTTTTGAAAAGGCATACCAAGTATCACAAATGTCAAGAGCGAGCATGTTGCCTTGGTTAATACAAAAATCGCTACCAAAGCCTTCGATATGAACATACATCAGTGCTATAGTATCATAAGGAACGCTACGACCTTCAAGACAAGGGTTTTTAAAATTCTTAGTCTTGTATAAACTTGTAACAATTGGCACTTGAAGAACGTCTGAAATATTCTTAGTGCTAATCTCTATCGACTTCTTAAACTTCTTCATATTCTCAACTATTTAAATTTCTCAAAGTAGAACTCAATTTGTCTATCAAAGTGCTCTTCGATTAAACCATAAGCTAGCGACATCTTTACCTGAAAAGAAGCTTTGCCATTAAGCAATCCTTTAGCCTGTCTTGTAATCTCTGAGCGAAATTGTTCCAAACTCATATCACGCTTACGAAGGTTACAAGACCTGCAAGATGGCATATAGTTCTCCATGCAATCATCGCCATGGGATACTACAAACTTTCCCTCCTTGTCGCTCCACCGAGAGTAACAACCTCGATTCTTCGGAACGAGATGGTCAACCTGCATATCCTTATACTCTATACTCTTGCCACAATAAGCACAATGCCCATCGTATTTGCGATATATTTTAAGTCTATCTTCTTTTTTCATAATCTCAACTATTTATGTTTTAAAATAACACAGGCTGCGCTTGTTCTAAACGAATACGCTTGCAAGCCTTGTCGTAATATTCCTTGTTCAGTTCAAAACCGATAAAATTGCGCTTCTCACGGATGCAAGCGATAGCGGTAGTGCCGCTGCCCATGAATGGGTCTAAGACGGTATCGCCTTCTTTTGTACTTGCAGCTATTAGCTGTGACATCAACTCCACTGGCTTCTGTGTTGGATGAATTTTACCCCCCCCCACAAGGGTATCTGAAAACGGTGTTCTTACAATGGAAATTGAATGTTGCGCCTTGCTTTTTACCATAAACGCACAACTCAACTCCACTTAGCCAAATAACCGAACCATTCATAGGCGATGGATTCGTTTTCTCCCATACGACAATTCTTGTGCTCAGACCTTTTTGTGACATAGCTTGCCGAATAGTAGAAACTTGATTAAAACCGCAAAACATATAGATACTGCCTTTGGTCTTTTCGCATAGATTTTCTGTCAGCATAGCAACATCAAATATTCCGATGTCTGCTTTATCCTTATCTAAGTTCCTTAGACCGTTGTCGGAACGATTGCATTCATTGTAGGGTATATCCGTCACAATGCAATCTACGCTCCCGTCAGGAATCCTTTTCATTCCTTCCAGGCAATCTTCATTATATATCTTATTCAGTTCTATCATACTTTGTTGTTTTAAATCTATCAGTTAAACCATTTCACGGCAGTGTAATGAAAGTTGCAGTCTTAGAAGAATTTTGCTGGCTGCCATTCATCGATTAACTTGCGTGCTTCTTTAGCACACTCAGCCACGCATTTTTCGACTGCTTCTGTGATGTCTTGGATTTGCCCATCACGCATATTGCCGTATTTATCGCAAGTATCGGCTATTATTTTGTAGAGAACACGATTTTGCAAAGCCTCCATATAGTCTACATAATCCTTGCAAGTTCTGCGTCGAGGTGCTTGCACCCAATCAAGAAAGTCCTTCTTCCAGTCTTTCCATGTTTTGATTTTTATTACTATCATTGCTGTTTATATTTTTTATTTGTTGTTCTTGTGCCCTATATGATATTTGTTGCATATCCTACACCGATACACCGCCATACCTTGTGCCCGTAACTTCGGATTCTGATTTAGAAATTCCCAAGCATCATCCTCGCTTTTATAAGCTACCTTCGCCTTCCAAGATTGACCTTTTCTAACCCAATGCTCAGAATCAGGATGCAAATGACAAGGAATACATTTATTTCTTTTCTTCATAACTTCTTCAGAAATTTAAGTTGAAACCCTTCTGCCTTTTTTATTCCTGGGTATAGTTCCGTTAGAACCTCCCACACTCTTGTCTTGTGCCGATGCCACATAGTTACCGGATGCACACGCTCACCACTTGGTAATACATAGAAATCTGCCTTAATGGTATCAATATGCTCATAGTTTGCAGCTTTATATATAGTTCCCTTGTTACCTATGGACGTATCGGCATAAGATATTAGGTACTTGATTTCCTTATGCGTTGCCCTAATATACTTGTGCAAGAGAGAAAGGCAAATTGTCTCGCTAAACTTTGGCATATCATCAGACAACCACATTCGGTCAAATTCCCTCACTTGATGGTAATCCAAGACCTCACCTTTTTCTGTCTTGATATGCGGTCGGATTCCATACCCAATTTGCATAGCACCACAAATCTTCCCTTTGTATGAAACCAAAAGATTCAAGCAACTATTCTTCGTTACCTTGTGTGAAAAGTGATGAGGAACTATGATTGCATCGGCTTGCGCCTTATCGCACTCCATTAGCTTTATTTCCTTTTCCTTGCACTCGTAACCGATAACAAATCCGCAGAAGCCTAGCACTGGAGACTTATTTAACTTTCTTCTTCTCATATCAATAATACCTCCAAAAATAACGTTTGAAATTGTCTAGCAAATGCTCTATACAAGCTTTGATTTCGCCATCTCTTATGAATTGGTTGCAAAATTCTATCAATTCATTACGTACCAAACCACGTTTTAAGGCTTCATCCTTTACAGCTCTTATTAAAGCATCCGTTATCTCTTTATTCCCATTTCTTACAACTGGGTCACATTGAATAACCATACACATATCCATAATTCTAAAACAGACTTAATTGCCTACTCATGTTCTTTAATTCATTATTGGCAAAATCTACTTGTCGCTGGTCTATTTCGAAGCCTATATACTTTCTTTCAAGATTAACGCAAGCCCGTGCTGTTGTGCCACTCCCTATAAATGGGTCAAGAACAACATCACCAACATTTGTCGAGTTTCTGATTAATATCTCCATCAACTTCACTGGTTTTTCTGTCTGATTAATCAACCCATCCTTATCCTTGCGTTTGTTCGTAGGAATAGGAACACTTAGAAGGTCAGATGTACCAAACTCATTAATAGGTTTACCACCTCCTTTACGAAGCATAATGATATACTCCTTTTGATTCATATAATAAGTTCCACACACCTTAGAGCATTTATCCCATATCAAACACTTTGTGAAATGAAATTCACTTTTTCCAATCACATCAAGAAAGCGCATCAAATTATAATCATTACACATAAGATAACAGTGTGACTTATCCTTAAGAACACGATATAATTCGTTTATATATTCAGAAATATCTATGTCGTTACTCTTGAATATCTTACCTTTTCTAGTTTGAGAATCCGTCCAATATCCACTCATGCTACTGCGCCCACCTCTAGCTTGTACCGGATAAGCTACATCAGAGCATACCAGGTCTATACATTCATCGTCTAACAGCTTTAGAAGCTTTCGACAATCACCTTGATAAATTCTATTTAACTCCAGCATATCCAAACATATCTTTTTGATTAAACATTTCTTCTTTGATTCTTTTTTGTGCTACCTTGAAATATTCCCCATCTAATTCAAAGCCAAGGAAATTCCTGTTTGTTCGCATACAAGCCAAAGCAGTACTTGCTGAACCCATAAAACCATCAAATACCAAATCTCCTTCGTCCGATGATTTCAAGATGCATTGCATAAGCAAGGGAATTGGTTTCTCATTCTGATGTACCAATTTATCAGATGGAACTCTATCAAAGTCCCATACGTCCTCCAAACGCTTTCCGTTTATGGTTCGTCTGCCTTTATTCAAGTATAGGATTGGCTCGTAACATTGCCCATATTGCGCATCTAAATCTCCAGCCGTATGGTTGTTCTTTCGCCAAATGAGCACATTCTTAATGGTAAACCCTGCGTTCCTCGCTTGTTGCATAAAAAAGTCCAAGGTCTTGGCTGAACAAAAGACGTAAGCAGCACTATCATCCTTTAAAATCCGGTAGCATTCGCTCATATAATCAATAATCAATTTCTCATTATCGTCATTGAGTATTTCCTTCGAAAAACGATGGTCATCTGCTCTCCATCCGGTCTTATAGGAGATACAATATGGTGGGTCAGTAACAATTAAATCTACTTTCCTGGTCTCTATTTGTTTCATTCCTTTTATACAGTCGGAATTGTATATTCTATCAAATTCAAGCATATCAAATCTCTTTTATAGCGTTAACATAAGCTTCATGAGCCTCTTCTTGCGTACCAAAGCATCCGATATAAGTTTTCTTCTTACCTACCTGGTACTGAGCTTGCCATTTTCTTACACTCTTATTCCAAGTCACGCCCAAGTATTCGGAAGAGGTTTTCTTTGCTATAGCAGAATAAATCACATTGTATCTTGCAGTGCAATACTCCAAGTTATCTACATCGTTATTCGTCTTGTCGAAATCCTTATGATTCACCATCGGCAACGCTTCTGGATTCTCCAAGAAAGCCTGAGCTACCAAACGATGGATATAAAACATCTTGCGCTTTCCGTTCTTGTAAAGCCATACCTTCAGATAACCTTTTGGTGTCTTGCAAGGTGCGATTTCCTTTAATTGAGACGTTCTCCCAATAGTAAAAACATGTCCCAGCTTGCTAACATAATACCTTTCGTAATTCTTTATAGGCTTAATATCACCAAGAAACCTTGTTATACATTTATCTTTCATTGTTACCTCCTTTTTCAAAGAAACTTGAATATATGGCTTGCGCCTCCTTTGTATCTAGCAAATCAATATCATTGTAAAACCTTCTGTACACAACGCACAGCCTTTCGTCATTTCCAGTTTCTCTTGCTTTAGCTATTTGCTGACAAGATTCCATGAGAAATGCACTTATCTTCTCGTAACTTCGCATCTGTGTCTTCTTTAGCATATCCATGCTTACAAAGGTTTTGTAGTGGATGATATGCTTTTCTTGCTCGTATTCTGTGAGTATAAGCCCTTCTGGAATAGCAAATACCACTCTTCTTGTCCTGTCATCACTATAGAGCTGAACTGCACCTGTAAACGATGTATATATCTTTTGCAATATCTTGGCAATCGGTAATTCTTTATTCAAAAACCTTTCAGCAAATCTCTTCAGAAAATGAACGCTCATGGCAAAACAATCCTCGCTATACCCCTCGTTTCTACTCATAGGAATATACTCGTTGGTTTCCTTCAGATAAATGAATACACCGGACACGAAAACACCGCCTTGTTTTACACCTACTACTATGAAATAATTAGCATTTTGTGTAACCAATTCGTATGTCTTGGTCATTTGCCTTACGTTCTGCTTTCTCATTTCACGTTTAAGCTCATTAGCTTTTCGCATCTGAAACTCATAGATTCTAGCTTCATCTAAGTTTCGTACTCTACGTATCTCACCCGAAGTCATACTTGCTGTTATCATACGCATTCCTCTTTTTTAATCTTTGACAACCAACAATCCCAGATTCTCGTAGCTACATTAGCCATCATAACTGGAGGAACACACATTCCGCAAGCAAACCAAGGCTTCATGCCATTAAAGTCGTAATCCTCAGGAAATGTTGATGCTAAAATCGTATCATGCGCAGACATATAGCTTGGATTATCAAAATACACAAGCCTATCTTCCATTGCTGATATAGTATTGCATACTTTATCCTTTTTAAGAAACATATTATTGAACATAGAAAGACGATTATCCATCCGTTTGACAATATCACCGATAGAATTGTCTTTCTCGTTTCTATGCTCCCAATACTTCATCACTCCTTTTGGAATCTGTCTTCCACTATAGTCCGAAAACTCATCCAAGACAATTTCTTTCTCGTTGAAGTCCATATCTATCTTAGGCACTCGCTCGAACAAATCCTTCTGAACCATAAACGGCTTGCAAAGGTCTTTGCGTAATCCTAGAAAGAACACCCTAGGTCGATTCTGAGGAACACCCATATTACGTGCATTAAGCAACCAATGCTGCAAGATATATCCGGCATTATCCATCTGCCTGTAAATCTCTTTCACGTACTCGATAGCTTCACCTTGCAACAAACCTTGGACATTCTCAAAAACCACTACCTTTGGTTGTAGTTCTTGAGCGAGGGCGATTGAGTAAAAAGCCAAATCGTCAAGCCTTTGTGCTTTCTGACCTTCTCGGAATACTTTTTCCTTTCCCCAAGCCTTTTGGTAGTCACCTGCAATACTGAATACCGAACATGGGAAACTAGCATCCAATATATCCAGATTATGCAACTCTTCTTTCATAATATGCCCCCCTATATTGATATTGGCAATCAGCTCACGAATATCACAATTGAAAGAATACTTGACATCGTGATTCTTCAAGTACATCTTCATAACCTTTTGGTCTATCTCGTTACAGGCTACAACATCGTAGCCAGCTAACTTATAACCAAAGGAACTGCCACCTCCGCAACAGAAGCAAGACATTACCTTACCTTTGTCTTTTGTGAAATTAGCATCTTTTTTAGTCCATCTATAAGGGAACTTGTGCTCGTTTTTATACATTTATCTACCATAAAAAACAATCGTTAATAAAAACCGATGTATAAAAATAACCACAAGTAATATGGTTGTAAAAAGGGCATCTAACCCTTGAATTTAGATTCTGTTTTCTTCGGCAATGCGTCTTAAATAATCATCCGCTGCGTTATCGTCTATTTTTGACTTAAGAGACATTCCTGTGTTATATCCTATCATTAAGGACACATTCTTGCTCTTTTTCTTATTCTTTCCATATCGCCAGCCGAAAACCTTTCCTAGCCAAGCTATACCAACAATACCATCTGACACAACTATTGTCGGCAACAAAACAAATACTTTATATATCATCGCTATCTAATTGAGAGTTAAAAATATATCTATTCTGATTCAACCAAAGCTCCACATAGTCAGCCTTGATTTTCAGAAATTCTTCGTATGTGTAGCATTTCTGCTGCTTACCACCTTTGTTCCAATAATAGGCAACTCCTCCCAAAGAAAAGAAGTCTATCAAGTCCATTTCCTTTCGCTCTGGTTCTTCACGCTTTTTCTTTTGCCTATATCTACTTACAGCAAGCAATATGAGACAAACGCAAAGCAACATGGAAACAAGTATCTCGAATATTAACCTTACGTCTTGCATCTTATTTTAAACACAAAAACACGAAACTACCGATTGCAAAGTCAAAGGAATAGTGACTCGGACTGCCTTTCGGTATAGTCCATCGGGTTTCGTGTCTCTAATATCTTATCAATTTCTTAAATCGCCATTTTATCCTTTTTGTTCTGCGCTTGCAAAGATAAACAATATTTTGCTAACTTGCAAACGTTTTAGTGCTTTTAATACTTTATTTGCATTATTTTAAACTTATCCTTTTTTGAAGTTCATGCCAAACTCTTCTTCCGTTACCTCATACATTACATCACCATATGCTGTCCTTGGTTTATCTTTGGCCATCAGTAGCAAGTTTCTATAAGGTATTTCTCTCACAACTTCTTGGTAAGATAAATGCAGACTATCCATGAAAGATGCAATCTGACCTAAGAGTGTATCGTTACCTATGGTCGTGGTTTTGCTATCATCCTTGCCGCACTCTTCGCCAAAATTGATAGCGTCTGAAAATCCTTTATAGAGATTAAGGAATAAGCTGTTTGTAAGCCATTGACAACCTCTTCAAGCGTTCCTTTAGATAATTCATCACTAATGGATTCATCGCCTTGTATGAACACAGATAGTGCCTTGCTAGCATCATCCAGATTCTTAAGCATGCCTAAGACTTCCGCTAAGGTCTTGCCCTCTTCGAAACTATCAAGGTATTTAGCCGCCTTGACCAATTTTATAATTGTAGGTGGTGAAACGTAATAAGCCCTTCCATTCACGATTATCGTTACGGTGTCCTCTCCAAGAATAGCATCCGCAATCAAAATACTAGCCTTACTCATTGTTCTTATATTTAAAAAAAGGGAACGGCAGTAATACCATCCCCCTCTATCATTTGTCGTTTATACCTTATTCCTGTTCCACAACTGCAGAACCTTCCCATTGGTACTCGCCAGCCACACCATCGGTCTCGCTTTCCATGGCAACGGCAGAAATACCCAAAGTGATATTCTTGTCCTGCTGGTCACCCTTGGCTACGATAGCTGCATTCGAAAAGACGATGTAGTTTCCGGTCTTGGTCTGAGCAACAATACACTTGTTGATGTTTGCCAAATCTTGGCTAGAAGACCAACCTACGGCTTCTGCCTCCGTTGTAGTCTCTTCTCCTGATGCCTTGTACATCTTACCACCTTGCAAGTCTACCTTGTTCTTCCACGAGAAGACACCAATAGAGAATGTAATTGTTTTAGCACCCTCATCAGTCTTGTCACGATAGTAAACCTGTCCGTTCAGCTCGTTCTTGTACTCGGTAACACTAGGGTCATCCTGAGAATATCCCCATGTTCCCTCATGGCTGTTCAAAACCTCTGTAGCGGTTTTCAACCATGTAGCCAACTTAGCAGGTGTATTTGCCTCGGTAAGAGGAGCACCATACCAAATTCTCTTGATTCCAATAAATGGTTTCATCTTATCTTACGTTTAATGTTTCAAAATCAATAGTAATGTTTGCGTAATGGCAACTCAACCTACTCTCTTGCTCTATGCCGTGGGAGCGGATAGAATAACGATACCATACATCCTCAGCTTTTCCGACATCATTGTCAGACAGGGTTTCAATAGCCTTCTTTAAAAGCTCGTTCAATTGAGGATTAGCCTCGCCCTCTATATCTTTGAGCAATATGTTTACCTCTATAGTACAATCGTTGAAATATGTCTTGTCTGCACTCATGCGCTTAGGAATGATTACTATCATGCCTTCATCGGGAATCTTCTCACCGACCATAGGTCTTTCCCCTTCAAGTCCACCCTTTTTCAGATGTCCTTTCAGTCTTCGTTCCATTCCCATAAGTTCCAAGTCGTCATAGATTACATGACCTGCATCTATTTCTGTTATCATCGCATATCTTCGATTTCTTTCTTGATATACTGAATACCCGAATCTATAACATCATATCCTCTAGAGGAAACATCAGACGCATATTCCGCTTTGTTCCCAAGGGTCAAGGTGTGGTCATGTACTTTACTATAGTTAGACCTTCTGAGATTACCTGTGCGGTTTCGGTAGTTTCCGTTAGTCTTATCAAGCTCAACGGCTGTTTTACCTAACCTGTCAAGAAACTCATCAACTTCCCTTTCTCCCTGCGCAAAGAAAGCGTCTATCTCATCCTTTATAACATCAGACATAGATACTCATATAACCAAGATAATTGCACTTAGGGGCATTATAGACCTTTCCACCTCCTCGGTAGCTTCCATCATCGGAATAGACCTTGACTTCATCACCTTCAGAAATCTGGCACTTGTCACAAACAATGTGATATTTCGGTGTATATATGCTACCATTATCGGTAGTGAAATGCTCGGTAGAGTTGTCATCGCATCGACAACGCCCCATTTCTTTCCATTCCTCAGAAGAGCTAATGACCTCGTTGTACTTGTTGACAACCTTATTCACGAACTTCTTCTTTAATATATGAGGGGAATATAACATAACCTAGACATTTACCAAATATCAGACTTATCCGTGATAGTGGAAAGCCCTAAAGCTGCCACCACTTCATTATCCGGAGCAACACCATATTTTCGGCAAAGCCACATATAGTATTGTCCTATCCTAGAGTAGTCCCAAGAGACAGAGAATCCATTTTCGTTCACATTGCTCATATATGGAGCAAGCATCAGTTCCTCGATTACGGAAATCATCGCCTTGCCTACAACCTGCGAATTATCAGACGTATATTCTTCGTCAAGGTCTATACCTGACGAAATATCTTCCAATTGAGCATCGGTAATATTCCAAGCACGCAACTTCTGTGAAATGTATTCTCTTATCTTCATGTGACATCATTATTTCTGAGCCTGACTCATAGCCTCAGCGATTTTCTTTGCAGCCTCCTGCTCGCTCTTTGCTTTTTCATCAAGTTCCTCATCTACATTCTCCTTTTCAGAAGTCTCTTCGGTCGACTCGGCAGCATCCTTTTTTGGAGTTTTCTCCTTTTTAGGCTTACTCTCCTTCTTTTCCTTCAAGACTTCCTTCTTAGGTGTCTCTTCTGGTTTCTTTTCTTCTTCCTTTACAGGATTTTCTTTTCCATCATTCAAGACTTCCTTCTTAGGAGTATCTTTAATTTCCTTATCGTCTTTTAGAGGTGCAGAATGGTTATCATCCTGCACCTCCAACATCTTGCAAAGCTTACGTTCGATAAGGGAGTTCATGCGTTCTTCGTCAAAGTCCAAGACTGCACCAACTTCATAGATGGTGTTAAAATGAAACTTATCACGGAACGGACTAATTACCTCACCTCTCATAAGCCTAACCTACTGCTTGTGTTGAGTCCAAAGAGTAGATAGCATCAACGTTATTCAAGATAGGAACAACCATTGCTTGTGAGCTGGTGAACTCACGGAGTGGGTCGTTGGTAGAATAACGGCTAGCCAAGATAAACTCTTCGGCGGTCTGATAAGTTACACCTGCAACTGGTCTTGTTGCTTCTGCTACGTTAGTCCAGAACAAATCGCCCAAGTTATCATAGCAAGTAAAGGTCATATGGCCCTTAGCCCAAGGGTTGTGTGTTCCCTTCTTGCCGTTAAGCTCGGTCTTGATTGTACGGGCTACACGTACCAAGTTGGTCTGCCACTTATTTCTAAAGATAGACGCAATCTGCTCAAAGCTCAAAATAGGAATGTTGCTGTTATCCCCACTAAGTGCAATGCCTTGATTGAAGGCAAACTGAGCACGAACCTGCTTGTTCTTGCCAAGCAACTTGATTGTGTAATCATCAAGATAACAAGTAGTGATGGTGTTTTGGTCGTCCATCGCCTTGTCGTAAACCAATTGGATGTCATCAAGAGGAGTTGCATCCTCTGCGTCCCAAGCCTTAGCACCGTGACCAAACTTGTTCTTCTCGGCAAAACCTACATCAACTCGGACACCAGTACCACCGGAACGAGTTGCCAAAGCTACACCTGTTGACAGCTCACTGAGGAACATATCTTCAATACGCTCGTAAACCGCCTGAATACAACGAGGAAGGTCTGCAAACAAGTTACGCAAAATCTGTGGCTGAGGCAAACGTTGCGCAATCATGTTATCCAAATCCTTAAGCTGCTTCTCTGTCATGTAAAGCTTCATACCAACCTTTGGGATTTGACCCTCAGCGGTTGAAACCTTATCACGGCTCTTCAATGGAAGTTCCGCATCCATTGATACAACGTCAGCAGCAACTCGTGTATATTCCGCAGTAATTGATGCCCAGCGTCCGTCCTGACTATATGTGTTAGTCAAGTGGTCTCGGTACATATAGGTCAATGTGGTCTGATTCTTGCCGTTCAACTTCTCTACTACACTTGCAACAAGTTGTGGGAAGTATTTATTGACCAACTGAAAATAAAGTGATTTTTCCATCTGTTATCCTCCTTCTTTTAGTCTTTATCCATAGTTGCATCAGACTCATCGAACTTGTTAGCATCCTCATCGCTAACCAAAGCAATCTTTGGCATAGCTGTAAGGAACGCATCCGGATAGTCTGCACCATTCGCAGCCTTAGCTGCTACCTTGTTTACTTGTCCAGCAGTCATAATTGCCGCTGGCTCACCGTTCAGAATGGAACGATAGAGAACACCTGCATACTTGTAATGCTCCAATGGGTCACTGGCTGTTCCCAAAGCCTTATAATTGCCTGTATCGATAGGCAATGGCTTGTAAGTTCCCTTATCATCTGTCACGATAACACGACCTGCGTAAAGAACTTCATCGTTTACGCCTGTCCAATCCAAAGCACGACCGCCCTTGATGTCGCCTTCCCATTTCTGGATAATGACGGAATCCTCACCAAAGACAATTTGCTTTTTCGTAGTCTTCAATTCCTGATTCATGTTTTTCAATTTTTAAAGTGACTGAACTAATGATGCGGCTACATCGTCAACTTCCTCCTTTGTTGGCTCACCTTCGCTTGCACGATAGCTGCCCCCGAATTGTGGTTGTAGCAATGCCTTGTAGTTGTTCGCTACCTTTGAGAGGTATGTGTCGATAGCTTCATCTGTAGCATCATCGCTCAGATTGAAACCCTCGTCAATACGACTATCGGGAATGCCCAACTTCTTAGCCTTTGATAAAATCTTCGCATCGTGGTCTGCCTTTGCCTTTGCCTTTGCAGCAGCCTCTTCCTTAGCCTTAGCCTCCTCAGCTTGCTTTTGGATTGTTTCTTGCAATTCCTTAATAGTCTTGCTTTGCTCCTCCATCTGTTCGTTGTAAGTCTTGGCTTGGTCTGTGTTCTTCTGAGTCAAGGTCTTAACGAGTTCCTTGAACTCTTCACGTTCCTTTGTTCTCGCTTCATCTGAAGCTTTCTTCTCTGCTGCCTGCTCTTCAAAGTATTTCTTGAGATAATCCGGCATTTCGTTTTTCTTTGCCAATTCCTCCAAGCGTTTCTTTTCGGCTTCTTCAGCGGCTTTCTTGGCTTCTTCGTCAGCTTTCTTCTTAGCTTCTTCTTCAGCAGCCTTGCGTTCAGCATCTTCTTTAGCCTTCTGTGCCTCCTCGAACTTTTTCTTGGCATCGGTAACTCTGCGGTCATTGTCCTTTTGCAAGGACTCCAAAAAACTCTTTTGACTAGCAACCACTGTCTCGATGTTGTCATCAGTAACAAGCCCCATCTTATCAAGCATTTCGGCATGTGCCTGAAGAACTTCATCACCTAACCCAAGAGACTTATACTCTTGTTTTAGTAACTGGAAAATTTTATCTTTCATTCTTTCGATATATTTGTTAAAACTAGTGCAAAGATAATACGAAAAGAACAATAAACACACTAAACCATTTGCAAGTATCTCACTTTTGCTAAAAAGTGAGTAATAACGGCATTTCTAAGCGATTTAAGGCTATTTTATCACATAAACGAATAATTAATAGCAACACAAAATAAAACACCTTATATAACAAAAAAAACGCCAAATATCCTCACGGACATCTGACGCTTGTCGAATTAAAAAGAACCTAAACATTAAAATATCTAAAAGTTTATGACATTTCTCATATAACCCAAATGATTCAAATTTGAATAGAACCGTCCATCACGCTCTATGAATTTACCGGACTTCAAAATCTCACCATTATGCAACATTGCAAACTTAGAACCATGAGCTGTCCATTTATTCATTTCTTTCATATGTTCATCAGAACCCCAACCATATTTCTTGATAGTAGGATAAATGAAACGTTCAAAGCAAATCTGACTATCCGTTTTATCATGCTCAGAGCAAATCGGGAGCACTCCATTATGTGCGAACCAATAACCTGCCTTGCAGAATGGATGGCAATTCTTGACACAGACAGAACCATGAGTAGCAAATCTAAAATGTATGATTACATTCTCATTTATATCTCGCTTCATCAATCTACGGATAAATGTAGAGAAATGCAAACTCTTGTAATGGTCAGACTCGCTCACAAAACCGCAACCATCAGGATTTCTCATATACGCTGCCTTCAGCTCATCAACAGATGGCAAAGCAACACCTTTCGGACATACAATAATAACACACATATCTTTACCCTTTCTTTTTTCTTAATAATACTTTGATTTATTTGTGTCCTAGGGTAAAAGCCCTAGGACTACATTAATTAATCGTTATTGGCTGCAAATGCGTCCTTGCGACTCTGGAAGAAAGCCTTCTCTTCTTTATTTAAGAAAGGTATATCTTCGATATTCATAACCTCACTAGTGAAGACATTGTTGCGAGACCAACCGACAAGCTTTGCGCAGAACTTCACCCACATTTCTATCTTCTTGAAATTGGTTGAACCTTGATGCTGGCGAAACTCGATTGTTCTGTGACGTGTATAGCTCTCAGCATTTACCTTGTAATATCTGTCTCCATAAAAAACGCTACGTCTTATATCGTAATTGTCGTGGCAATTAGAGAAATCCTTGTCAAGCAAGCTGGCTGCCCAACGGCAATTACCTCTTCTTGAAGGAGCCATGAAGCTATCAATCAATCTTTCAAGCTTCTGATAATTCTTGAAGACGTTAACATACTGCTCGCCTGTCAACTTAGCTGCACCAATATGAACGTGAAGACCACAAGTAGAATTTACTCTTGCACCTACGGCATCCAAAGACTTGATAGCCTTCTTCAAAGTTGCCATACCATTTGTATTGCCATTCAATACCGGACTAACAACCTCGTTAGGGTCAACATCACCCCCAACTGAAGCATCACTAACAATCTTGAAATAACTCTTGTTGTCGGTGTGGTTATAGCCCTCAGAATGAATATCAACACCATTCTGACGACCTGCCTCTATCAAGGCATTGCGCTCGGCATGAACACATTCTATCTCAACACCGAATGTATAAACGAATCTCGTTGAAGTAGAACCGCTAGGTACACAGACCTTCAACATATCGGAGATTTCTTTCTCACGAAGACCGCAAGCTTTCAATGCAACAATCTTTTCGTTGCGAGGCATCTTTGACTTCTTGATTTCGTCAATAGTCTCAATTAATGACTTCTTTGAACTTGCGAATGAAAAACCAGTCTGCTTAGACATAATCAATTGTGCTAGTTGTTTCGGGTCTTATCCCTTGGTGTCGCTCTCACCTTTATGAGTGAAACTTGTCACTCGGCAAATCAACCAACTTATCTTGATTGACGATGCAAAGATACGAATAAGTTTTGAAACATGCAAGTTTTTTAATGTTTTTCTTTCGTGTTTTAACCCTTCATAACTATTATGTGGGTTTTGTTAACATTTTCAGCTTTTATTTTACCTTATTATATATAAAAAGGCTTCGATGTTCACACACCAAAGCCTAAAAACTCTACTAACTAATTACCAATTTTTATCAACTATCTTTTTAAATCATCACCAATATCTTCTTCTACTCCCAAATCCGGCAATCGGTCATACGCTTTTTGGTCATCACCACCTTCAGACTTGACACCTAACAGGTAGCCATTCCGAAAAGCATAATATACCACCTTTTCCATATCTTTAGCCGTTGCGTTATCTGTCAAATGCAACGTGGCGTACAATCCCATCAAGAACTTACGTACATCTTTTGGATATACCTTGTTGTTCTTTTCTAAAGCGACTGCCATTCTTAACGGACTTTTCATATTCTTCAATTTTTCGTTAAACCCTCTAATGAATCACAAAAAAAGAGGCCATTCCGCTTGCTTCCCTAGTCCATAAGCTTATTCACAACTTTATTCACTCCATCTGTTTCCTACGTTACCCGTTGACAGATGTCCGAGATTCCAACAGAACAAACTTCACGGCTCTCTTCTTGTGTTTCATTGTGCCAACGGAAGGATTCGAACCTTCGACCCTAGGATTAAAAATCCTATGCTCTGCCACTGAGCTACGAAAGCGTAAAGGAATGATTGGATTTGCACCAACGCCCCCTTGATTACCAAGTCAAGTGCTCTACTACTGGGCTACATTCCTCATAATACGACAAAAGTACTTGTGGTGCAAGGGAGATTCGAACTCACCGAACCCGCAATGGGAATTGATTTACAGTCAATCTTCTTTAACCGCTTGAATATCGCACCATTTATGGAACATATACCGATTCCACCTCGTTGCCCCAAGTGGATTCGAACCACTAATGACAGAACCAAAACCTGTAGTGTTGCCATTACACCATAGGGCAATTTAGTACTGCATAAAGGATTCGAACCTTTGAATACCAGCGTGAAAAGCTGGCGACTTAACCACTTGTCTAATGCAGCATCTAGGGATTCTCACCCTAATTAGAGTTTCCTTGTTATAGTCTAGCTGGGCTGGGTAACATGGAACCCCTGCCGTAAACTCCTAAGTCTTGACTTATTATGGTAGAAGCGACCTCTCAGAAAGCCATCTGTTTCAAACACGATGCAAAGATAAGCATTTTTTCTTATACTTGCAAGTGTTTTAGTGTTTTTTATATTCTTTTGATGAATTTCACATCACTTATCCTTGCGGAGAATACCACAAAGGGTATCTACAAGTTTCTTTGCGTCATCACCTTTGATTTCGATAACATTTGAAACATCAGGAGCATCCTCGCCTTTCTGTTCCTTATCCAAACGCTTACGAAGAGCCAAGTCTGGATTCTCAACCAAGATAGAGTCCAAAGCATAATTGCAAATGCGGCTTGCAAGCTCCTCGTTACCATTCGCATCACGCACAAACTCATTCTTGCCTTCAAGAATATCCATAATCTCGTTGTACTCTTCGGCATTCTCACAATTACGTGAGAGCATACCAATTACCTTGTAACGGTCAATCTCAAAGCTGACCTTTAATTTGTCTTTATTCATTCTTTCTATCTTTTATTAATTAAACATTATACCAAAAAAAACCTTTCATAATAAAGTCCTCCCCTTACCTCATACCGGATAGCGTCTGACTCTTTGCAAAGCTGACGGATTCGCATATACAAACGTTTATCAAGCTCTTCTTCAAACAAAAGAGACAATTCCTTCCAATTGTCAACGACTGGTGCAAACCAAGGATACTGCTCCTTCACAGCTTGTAGCTCATCCAAGGTTACGTGTCCGTATTCTACCATGTCATAGCATCTACGGAAGTCACTATTGTCTTTAGGAATATTCAAATCTTTCTTTCGCTTTACACCCATCAATGCACTCCACATAGTCATTGAAGAGATACCTGTATCACAAGTGGCTACCCACTCTATCATTCTTTGCTTGTTCATCTTCTTTTATATTAATCACGCTAAGTCTCTTTATTAACTCTTCACATGCTTCTTTAGTTAAGATGCACTTCTTGGAATCTTTAATACCAATAATCTGTTCACGAATATCAGCATCCGTGTCGTACACCTCCTGTAGTTTTTTCTGAAACTCAATTACGTCTTCGTTGGTGAGTTTACCTTTCTTCTCAACAATTTTGTTTGTTATATTCTTATAAACACATTCGAGTTCAGAACATAAACGAGCTTCTAACTTCATCATTATTGCGTGTACAAAAGTATCATAAAGTCTTTCCATCTTGTATTTCCTCCGAAAGTCTTTTGATTACCTCGTTATCTTTATTCTCAATGCGAGCCTTTAAGATACTCTTGAAAGCGGCATCCATTGCCTCGTATCTACTGGAATATTCCTTACCATCCGTATGACACAAGCCTTCCTCTACACACCAGGATGTAGTTTGCCAACAAAACTTACCTTTCGAAATGTTTGCAACACAAATATAGTAACCGAAATGCTCTAAAAGCCAATCTAACACCATGTCATAGCTTGGAGCGGATATTGCCGGATGCTTACTATTCAACTTTAAGGCAGCAGAAAACTCAATATTAGATTTCTCCCACTCGGAATTTGAATAAGCGATATAACTTCCGTAATGCTCACTATATTTACCACCCTTACGAATGCCACCCTTTGCTGTCCAAGGGCTGGCGTAAGCCCAAAATTCGGCTATCTTTTCATCGTAGCCAACCTCCTTCAGAAGCTTGGCTATCTCAAAAGGAACTACCTTTGGTTTTACCGTATGCCTATTTGCCATTTTTCACCCTTTCTAAACTGAACCCGATTCTGACTTATCTAATTCATCAATCGCCTGTCTAAGCAAAGGAAGTATCTTATCCAAATCATCGAAATTCGGTACGACTTCATTCACTCGCAAGATTGCTTGACCTAGCAAACTCTTAATCTTTTTTCTGTCCATTGCTCTCGGCTTGTTTCTCTAAGTCTTTTAAATCTACCTTCTCAAATCGAGGAACTGGCTTACCATCTACCTCAACATTACCAAAGAACATTTCCTTTGGTCGCACCCAAACTTCATGCTGTCCGCACACTGCTTGATACGCAACCTTAGCTTCAGAAGTCTCGCTATCAGTAACCTCACCAAGGTACTCATAGAAATTACCCTTGTAGTGTCGGTAAATCGGCTTATTGAATCCACCATGCAGCCAGTCGGCTTTGCCGTTGATTTTCACGTACTCCCCTACCGCATCGCACTTACAGGACTTACTCAGTTCTTCTACCCAATCAAAGAAAGCTTGTTTGTCCTTGACCTCTTCACTTGATACCATGAAGAGATAAGTGCAAAGAAGCATCTTACCTGCATCGGTATCATATTTCTTATTCACCTCTTCAGCTAATTGCATCATAGGTGTATCTAAGCGATAATTCCAACTCATAATCTATCCTTTCTTACTTTTAAGATTTGCCAAATCCTCTTTCAAACGTAGATGGAAATTATCTTCTCCATCATCACCGGAAAGAAGGTAATCAATTCTTTGGGCATAAACCTGAGCTTTCTTCAGAAGTTCAACGCCCTTCTTGAATTCCTTGATAGTCTCTTTAGACAAGCCGTATTTGTTAGGAATCGTATGATGATGCTTTCTAACATACTTGTCTTCATCCTCCTCTAACCATCGGTCTTCGAGAAAACATCTTTCATCTTCCTCATCCAATGGATGACCATCAATATAATCTTCTATCTTTGTATATATGTCAGCAATCCTATACTGAGCATAATCAAAACGTCCACCACTCATAGGCTTTTAACTCTGAAGTTAAATTTACTTCAATGCGCTCAACCTCGCTTCTAGCTGTTGGATGATGTTATCTATTGTCTTACCCTTATAGTCAACAGCAATATCCTCCAACACATTAATCTGAGCCGCAATCTTAATTCTATCTATTATTAATGTCATAATCAATCTTGTTTATCATGATGCGGTGCTTGCAAAGTTGTAATGAACAACATAAACATAACCACCATACATCTTTCCAATAGTTACTTCAACAAAATCAAAGATAATATCGCCACCCATCTTGTAAGAAATCAAAGGCTCTGTCGGGAATGCATTGTGTTCTGTATAGTAACAACACACTTCTTGTGATAGTAACTGCTTGAATACATCAACCTCACCATCCTTTGAAAAAACACCCTTAAACTCATCTTCATTGTCGATTGCAACAACTACTCCAAGTTCTTTTCTTACACATACACCTTCGTTTGTACCACTTTGCTCATTATACAAGACTGGTAATGTGTAAACACATCTCGATTCTTCCATATGCTTATTCTTAATTTGTATTTTATTTTATCCTTCCACTTTCTTGCATTGAGCTAAGTCTATCGCATACGCCCAACGCTTAGGGACAAAAGACATCGTAGGCTCAAATCTATTTGCACGTTCAACACATACATCTTGCGTCCGGTAAATCAATCCGTCTGAGCCTTTTACCTGTAACTCAACTAGAATAGTGTGGTCTAGCATCGGGAACTTATCAATATCATGCCAGACTTCACCACCTTCAATGAAGGAAGGCTTAATATGATTAATCTTTTTTGCCATCACTTACCACATATAAAATGGTTTGACTTATATTCTCTAGTTATGGTCTCACGGCTACCAAAGCACCATAAGTCCCTGGATTGTTCCTTGTGCAACCTTGATGACTTTATATAATAGCCATTGTTGACATCATAATGCTTACGTACCATGATATTGTCGTTTACCACTCCGACCTCATCATCCGTAATTACATAGAACATTCGACCATCACTAAATGCTTTTAAGCCTTTGTACACTCCATTAGAGACAACCATCCTCTCATAGCCATTCGTTTGCCAATTGGCATAATCCCAAATAGTTTCCAAATCATCATCATTCAGAAGGTTATTGTCAATAATAACCTTGCCAATAACCTTGAATTTGCCATCTTGCATCATTGCCTCAACGACAAATTCATCGGCAGTGTTGAAATCGCTAATCTCTATGGGTCTCATAATACTTGTGCTTAATATTCTCGTAAATCACCCTCTTTGCAGCCTTTGCTCTTCTGTTATTATCAGAAAAAACATCATCATACAAAGACATATCTTCACTCTCAAAAGCCACATGCTCCCCTTTGTAGCAAGCATCAAAGCGGCATCCTTTTTCGGACTTAGCCGCAGTAAACTTTATCTTACCAAACTTAATCTGCATAAGCCCTATCCAAGAAAATAAATTAATGATACTATTTCAAGAGCAAATAAAAACGCTAACGCATTCTCAATTGTGAATACCTTTTTCATTGTTTCAATACAGTTTTACGTGTGTCTCACGTTCTAAATTTATATTGTAAGGGGATTTCATATCCCCTTTGTTGTTCTTACTTCAAAACTCGATAAGTTTTATCGAAATCATTAAAACTCTTCAAGTAACCTTTCTCAGTCAAAGAGTTTAAAATTTCTTTCAACTCATCCTTGGTATTATCCAAATCGAAATCATACAACTCAGCAAATGTAAAGTACTTGTTACCACCAATTACATCAGCCATCACTTCGATGTTGCCATAAACCATTGTCTCTTTCTTACTCAATCTAGTATTCATAACGAATCACAGTTTTTACGGTGTGTCTCACCTTTTTAATTAGTAACCTTGTTTCTTAATTATGATGCAAAGATACAAAGAATTATCGAAATATGCAAATTGTTTAATGTATTTCTTTTATATTTTAACGCTTATTATATATGTAGGCACAAAATTAACTTTCTGTAGCTGAAAAAGCCAGAGAATCCACCATTTCATTATACATATTACCTCTATGAGCCTTAACCCAATGGTATCTTATCACCTTGCCTTTCGCTACCTTATTATATATAGGCTGTAAGTCTCCTAACTTGCAAGCCTGTATTCTCTCTATAGCCACTTGGCAATCCACATATACATCAACAGAACAAAAAGGAGGGCAATCACCCAATGCTTGAATGACCGCCCTTATTTCGGCTCTCACCGAATCGTTCACTTTGGCTGTGATAAATGTATATTTCCCACTATTGATAATCGCTCCCTTATGAAGCACAAGCCAACCGCAACCACACTTGTTGTTCTTACTAGAGCCATCAGCATACACTTCATAGCGCACACCTTTAGCCTCATCAACAATCATCTGAGCAACAACCTCCAAAGAGTCATTGCTCATCACATTGGCTATTTGCTTGGCTTTCTTCTTCATAAGCGATTAAATCAAACCTCGTTCCTTGAACTCATTCATCAATGGGGTTGCCAAGACCTCAATATCTGGATGAGGCTTTCCGGTAGTTCCTTTTGATCGCAAATCGAAGAAATGAAGCCAATCACTCACGAATGCTGTATGAATCAACTCCGTGTTGGTATCAAGAGGAAGTATCGTTCTCGCATCCTGTGGCTTAAGACCATCATCCTTGACCAAAGACAAATACATCATTTCGCATACTCTATTGGCAAACCACCATTTTTCTACCGGACTCCAATGCTCATAACTACCGATGTTCTTTGATAGGTCAACAAATGTTCCACCATCAAAAGACGATGGATTAACCGCATCATCTTCGCTAACCCACTTTGGCTTGTTGATAGCAATCTCGCCTCCGAACTTATCTTTACTATAGTTGCAATATCGGGTGCTTTGTTCCGCTACGGAATCTACACGATGTCTGTTAGCCTCTCTACTTACTGCAATCTGTGTAGTAAATCGGACTGTTATTCGCTTCTCATGCCATTCCGTAGGCTCGCAAATATAGTCCAAATCATCAAACCATTCATTCTCTACTATCACTCTGTAGTTGGTCGTAATATAGTAATCGTTACCTATCGGCATCACCTTGGAATACTTGTTCTCACGATAGTGCTTGACCAATAAAGACTCCGGTACAAAAAATCCTTCTTCATAGGCTACATGGAGATAAATCGTTCCATGCTCACACATGGCAAGATGATTGCTGCTTACCATACGCTCAACGAAAGGCTTTGCGCTGTCTTTATCAATCTTCATACTTGACGCATAGCAAGTGCGACCGCACAACTCTATCTGCTTATAAACTCCATCCATGCCCTCACCTTGGGATAGGATTTCATATCTCGGTTCTAATATCTTCATGTCCTTATAAGTTTTAAAATTCGACCACAAAGATAGCTATTATATTCCACTCTACCAAAAATTAGCACTCAGTTTAACAACACTTATCTATATTGTGAAAAACAAAAACTTTCACCATAAAAAAAGAGGAGAGCGCATCACGCCTTCCCCTCCTTCTCGATTATATATCAATATTACTACAGTTGTTCTAGTGTGTCTCACCGCTTGCAAACATATCTCCTTGACTAGATGGCTTGTAACCGATGATTTCCAACACCTCCCCAAACTTGTTGTCATACCACTTTGGAATGGTTTGTCCAGGCACATCCTTGTAGATGTCATTCAAAGCATACTCCAATCCTTTCTCTGTGACGGAATAGTACTTGTGAACCTTGCCGTGCGCACCCTTTCGGGTCTTCTCTTCCAATAAGCCAGCAGCCAATGCCAGCTTATTGAACTTGATGGCTGATAACTCAACATCACGTTCTTTCAATAATTCACTGACTGCGTGCGAAGCACCATTCGGAGCGTGGACGTAATCGGGAACCGGAACACCATAAGGCTCTGCTATCTGACTCACCAACTGCAAGCGTGCGGCATCACTATATCGCAACGAGTCCATTACCCAATTGGCAACTGTCAACTTGTCTTGCAAGAAACTTTGCTGAGGCTTCATTTGCTCGGCTTGCACCTGCTCACGATGCTTATTTTCCAACTCCTCCCAACGATTGATGAGCTTTGCACGCATTACATCATCAAACTTGGTAGCAATATAAAGGCTTTCTTTCTTTGTAAGAGAATAACATGGTCTATATTCTCCTTTTTGGTCTTGATAATCAACGAGCGCAAAATTGCGTCCGTTAACTTGAAGCCATGCTTTCTCCATATTTCGGATAGAGCGCATAACATCTGAATGGCGTTTGTTTGCCATTTCAGCAATTTCCAACGAGGTAATTCTCTCTTCTCCATCACCTGTCATACCAGATTTCACACTGCCCGATGGGAACACTGGCGGATTCACCATCATTCGGTTTACATTTTCTGTCATAGTAACTCCAAATTTAAATTGTTAATAATTACATTTGGCTGTGGTGGAAACGAAAAGCCCCATCCGCTAATGTGGTAAGTGCGGACAGGGCTTGTGTCAACCGTCCACTTATGTAAGGCGATGAACGGAATGACGAAGCTCCACGCTTGGAGCAAATGAAAATATTTATTTTGTAAAATTGTTCAAATGTCAGTCAGTCGTGCGCCTTACTTCACAACCTTGTTATTTCGGTTGCAAAGTTAATGCTTTTCTCTTTAACTTGCAAACGCTTTAGTGTTTTGTTTAAAACGTTAACGTTTGTTTTACTTTGGAGGACTTCTGTCCTCGCCAGCACGACCAATTATTGTGGCACGTTGCTGCACATTACTTCTTGTTTCCATTGCTCACGGAATTAATTGTTAAACATCAAAGATAATGAGCAGTTGTTTCGGTGTGCCTCACCTCATGTTATGTTACGCTACCATTGATAGCATTTCATTAGATTGCATCAGAATCCATTGGCAAGCATCCTTGCGGAAAAAGTAATCACTTTCAAGCAACTTACCATCAACCTCCAAGCTATCACCATTGCACTTGAACGTGTGGTTTCGGGTCAATGGTATCAAAAGGTACGTATCACCATCTTTCTTGTCGTACACAAGCGTCAAATCCGTGCCGATAACTTGTGATACCACCTTGCGCTCATCTGAGCTTAAAACGCCAATCTTGCAATCATGCTCAACGTAAAGAGCATCCTTCAAATTCTTATCCATATCTCTTAAATGTTTAATGTTCAAAGTCCGGTGCAGTTTAGTGTGTGCCTCACGAAATCTATTACAAGTCACACTCGTATGAGTATTGCTTTTTCAGCTTGTTCAATGCATTCTCGGTAACGTAGTAGATGTTATCGAAATACTCGCTTTTCTTGATGCTCCGGCTTTCCTTCAGCTCTACCTTGTGATTGAATGTCACTTCGTAGCGGTTAGCGATGCTTGTAATCAAGAAATCGACCTCACGCTTATGTCTGTCCAGCTCGGTCTCTTTATACTCTCCACGCTTGATAAATGCGTCCTTGTTCGTCTCTTCGATGGTTGCAACCATGTTGCCTTGCATCACGATAATCTTTGCGCTCATATCTAGTTTCTTTTTAAATCGTTAATAACCTTGTTAAGCAACTCTAATCAAGTTGTAGTTCTTGAATTGTCTCCACTCGCCCTTGACTTCATCCCAATACTTTGTGCAGTCCTTGCAAGCGTAACCCTTGCCGTTTGGAGTGTAGTCAATATGACTCTCCATCAAAGTGCCGAAAGCCTGACGAATCTCACCATTCATTTTCTGAAAGTAGAACTCAACGACCTGCTTCTTCATGCGAGCCTTCAGTTTGATAACCTGCCAAGCTTGCTTCAAGCATTCTGCCCAACTCATATAAGCACCTTTAAGCTGAAA
>ERZ1034763.31-NODE-31-length-80161-cov-11.002671_pt1 | contig 80161 bp, 78 predicted proteins | sample MGYA00520701_ERZ1034763 | MGnify/ENA primary metagenome ERZ1034763 (study PRJEB33766, sample SAMN09781707) | gut metagenome | biome: gut microbiome | host: Homo sapiens | place: Madagascar | study: EMG produced TPA metagenomics assembly of the PRJNA485056 data set...
TCATCACCTGCACGGTTGATTCTGTAACCAGAAGATAATTTCTCTGAAGATTTTGCCTGAGCTCCTGATGTGATTCCTAACTGACGATTAGCGTTCATCGCTGTAAGATTGTGCTGTACTACCATATTTTTTTCCTCCTTGAATTGGGCTTCAGCATCCATGCTGAAGTAAATTTGTTTTATTTGTGAACACTCCTACTCTGACCGTACGCTTCATTTCGGATTTCACGAAGTAGCATTCTTTGCTTACTTACATTTTATATCGGCATAAGCGAAAGATACTTAACCCCTTTTTATTAATTTATTTTTGGGAAAATATTGTATCTGTTCAGAACCAATGTCATTGACTTAAGACAAGCAGTATTCAAACAGATCACTTGGTCCATAAACTTAAGCCCACAACGCGCCATCAGACGGGTACGGCATTGCATAGATGGAAGCTTTTTCATCGTTATGGGATGTTTTGAGCAATCAGGCTTTCCACCTCTATTGTGGAAACTCCATCATGGATTCGAAGAAAATCCCTGCATATCCTGAATGCTTCTGCAAAGTTGGCATGATACTCATATTGGGTGTCGCGCTGTTCTATTTCGACATTTGATATGATCTCGGAACTGAAATTATGCAGTATAGCGCGTGCCCATATCCTCTGAACAATGTACTCATATTTCTTGAAATGAAATGCCTTGAGACATAAGGGATACTTGAGATCACGGAAAGAACCATTGACCGATATGGGCAGTATTTTATCGTACCCGATATAGAACTGGGCACATACTGGACAAACACTTTCCTGCCAGACGAAACAGTCACTGATCTTTACCATGCCCACGGAGAAAGTGTGCAGTATCACAGTGAAATCAAGACGGACATGGATGTTGAAAGACTCCCGTTGGGAAAGTTTGAGAGCAACAAACCGGTGCCGGAGCTGACAAGGATCGCATATAATATCCTTCGAATCATAGGGCAGGAATCGTTGAAAAAGAAGGATGCTCCCGGCCGGAAGAAAATACATCGCCGAAGAATACGTACGGTGATCAGTAATCTTATGCAGTTTGCGGGACATCTGACAGAACATGCCGGCCGTCTGGTACTGTCCATTGGAAGGAGTAATCGCTGGAGATTTACTTTCAAGCGTCTTTATGACAGCTTTGCATTCATCACCTGACAACAGGTAACTGAATATGGCAATGGCAGCTGCACACAAATGGTGCAGTCTGTTTTTTGAACGCAAAATTATGCAGCATTTTCCTATCAAAAAAGTGATGATGTATTGTTTTTTCTCATACCTCATCACTTTTTTTGCTTCCTTATGTTATTTTTAGATGCTACTTATAATAGCACTGGAACTTTTCCTTCCAGTATCGCATTGATCTCATCCAGATCCTTACCTGTGATGGATGCAATGTTTTCTGGGGACATTCCACTACGGTTCATATTGATAATGATTTTTGCCTCCCCTTCCGATTCTCCCAGTTTTCTGGCATCTTCCAGATCATCCTTCATCAGTTCTCTCAACGCATCACACATATTCGCATCCCTCCTTATTTCACGATATAACTCATCATTTGCTTTGACACTTACCTGTAACACAGCCTCAACATTCTGTCGATCACGCGGTGTATTCATTTCTTCCACGTTCCTCAGGAATTCTTCTATATCTTCTTTTTTCGCATGGTTTGACAAAATCCGCAAACTTCGATGCTCTCCCGGCTCTAATTCCTGTGTCACAATAATCTGCGCTGGAAACGGTAAATGTTCTGTCACATAATAAATTCCCGGATATTTTTCTTCTATTTTATGTCCATACTTCTGCAATGTCAAAAACATTTTCTCTGATCGGGTTGCTCTGAAAATAGATACTGTCAGTTCATTGATTGGAACTGCATCTACACGTTCTCCATAACCTTTGTACAGACATGCATATCCAACTGTCTTATAAAAATCATCAATGGTCAGTGCATCTTCCGGGCTCTTATACTCGATCACATTATAGGTTCTCATGATGTGGTCAATTTCATTCTTAATTCGTCTGTCACTTTCTTCTTTTATAATAAGAAGATCAATGCGGATTGATTCCTTGCTCAGATTGTATTCCGGCTTTAACTCCAGCCGTTCAATATCTTCGTGAAATTCCAGCCCCGCGGCAGCGCAAAACGCCGGATGCCACTGGAGCTTATCTGGTGCATTTTTCAAATTGCTTCCTCCTGTTTGTGTGAAATCACGATTCCGCAACATCGCAATTTGTTTTCTGTGCACAAATGCTTAGTTTTCACCTCTTTTCTATTTTTCCTCCGCAATCTTTTCCTACTGTTATCATAACGTAATTTTATTTTCCCTGCAAGTATTCATCAATCCCATCCGCAATACCATCTGCGATCTTGTTCTGGTACTCATCGGTCGCCATCTTCAAATCTTCTTCCTTATTTGTCATATATCCAATCTCAACGATTGTGGCAGGCACTTTGCACCAGTTGATCCCACTCATGGAATCCGTTTCCCAGACATACTCTTTTTTACACTCTGTTGCAGACACCAGATCGTCCAGCACTGCCGAAGCTAATGCATGGCTTTTGTCATACAGATCTCCATTATACGGATTTGATGAGGTCTGGCAGATGGTCATGGCTCCATGTACCGAAGTATTTATTTTCCGATCCATTTGCATGAATCCGAATAAATGCATCGGCATTTGCATCGTTTGCTATGGCCGCTCTCTCCGAGTTACTGATATTTACGTCATTTGTTGTCCTTACCATTACAACCTGATACCCTCTGTGTTCAAGCTCTGCCTGTAGTTTCAATGAAACATCAAGTGTAAGCTGGTATTCTTTTAAGCCGCTGGCATGTCCACTCGTTCCACTTGACACTCTGGGTTTCTTTTCCTTTGCCCCGGGGCCGATCGGCTCTAAACGTGAATCTCCATTCGCCTGATGTCCTGCATCGATAACCACCGTATATTTTTGTTTTTCTGTTGTGTTTTCTGTATTTTTATCTTTTTGTGTATCCTCTGTATCTCTACTGTGTATTTCTTCCTGTGCAGTTGCCTGTTGCACAACCGCTTTCCTTTCCTGCTCTGTATTTTCTCCTGATTGTTCCGTATCCCGAATCATATTCTCAGATGCTCTCTCCTGTGAATAAACAGAGGTCTGCACATCTCTGCCACAGGCCACGCAAAAACACATTGCTCCGGTTATGCACAACAGGCCGATAAAATTCCATTTATTTTCCTCCTATTTTTTCAACACCAGATTTTTTCCTTCAAAATCATCTTGATGCTATCAAATAATACTCTTCTCTGAGAATACTTTTATAAATATCATCTTAATAATTCAGTAGTTTATTCTATATTTTTTAATACAGTATCCAAACTAGCATATGTTCTATAAATCCAAAATTAAATGCATTGACGGGAATATCAAATAAGCAGTCAGGAATTCCATTTTCCCCGAGACAAACTGGACGATCCAGAATAATTATCTCCAGATGCATTCCAATCCCAATGATATTCTAAAACATCTTGCGCTTCATTATAAACATAAGATGCCTTATAATTTTTATACTTCACTTTAATCAAATATCCCTCTGAAGTTTTCTTACATCCTTTTACTTTCCATGTAGCTAAACAGTTTCCCGTTGTACGGTCATATTCTTTAAATCTTGTTTCACCTATTTTATAATCACATCCTCCTGATGAACTTTCTGTCCACCAGCCTTTAATTTTTTTATATAACCGTTTTGGTATTTTTGTTTCTTGCTTTTTTATATTTTTGCCCTGCACGATATTGGCCTGTACATACATTGGTTGATAATCCAAACAACCGTATGTTATAACTAATACCATCCATAACATGCATATAACTTTAATTTGATATTTTCTTTTATTATTGTATGATTTCATATGTAACCCCCTGTTCATCTAATAAAATAGATTTTTGTTGTTTTTTGACTTTTTCTATCATTTTCTTATCAATCTGTATTTTTTTATAACTAAAATTTCGTTGCGTATCATCACAAATCATTTTTCTTAGCAGTCCATCCTTATATGAATTTTTATATTTCAAATCTGTATTATCAAAATCTGTGGAGAAACTGACTACATTTCCATATTTATCGTATGAATATTTTTCACTTCCTCGTTCTGCAATCATTCCATTTTCTCCTGCTTTAATTTTACATAAAATTAAATTTTTCTTTTCATCATAATATAATTTATATTCAGAATGCCATGCACCAGTATAATAATCTATTTTAGATACAACATCATGATCCCATGTATATTTGTTTACAACATCATAATTCACATACTTTGTTTGTAACAATTTATCATTTTCATAATAATAATCTAAAATTGTATCATTATATTTATCTCCACCCGTTTGTTCAATTCTAGTCAATTTTATTCCGTCATAATAATACTTCTTTACATTTTCATTCTGTAATTTTTTATCATAATAAACTTTATCAACACACTTTTTTATCTTTCCTTCTTTATCATAACTAAATTTACTCTCTGATGAATTTCCATCTGAACAAACAGCAGTTATTTTTTCTACTACATATACATCCACTTTTTGACTTTGATAAGTACATTTATCCCCTTCCGTTCTCTTCCCATCTTCATAATGCCACGTTCCACGCAATGGATTTGCGGCATTATTATCCAGAATCACCTTCGTAAGCGTAATCTTAGTATGATTTTTCAACCACTTTCCAATGCCAAAGTCGGTATTCGCACCAATCGAAGCATACCCATAAAAATCCAGATTCGTACACAGCTTTGGTTCCGTATCGTGAACCGTTGCGGTTGCCTTCAGTTTAGGTCCAATATCTGCCTGCACACCGACAATATCGATCGATCCATACAATTTTTCATCAAACCAATATCCAAAAAATCTAAGATTCAACTGTGGTTCCCCTAAAAGCTGTCCATTGACTTCTGCTTTTGTTCCTTCCCAGCTTCCGTTACTATCTTCATTTATTCGAAAATCACCATTTATATAAGAAGCCGTTAGTGTATTCGCAAGTTTATATTGGATCGTTGCTTTTCCATCTGCGGAAACGTTGAGATAACACACCACATCTGCATACAATCCATCTCCAAGATATGTTGACACATGACCAACATAAATTTTCTCTGAACCTACTCCTTTACTCGAGAATTTCAATTCTGCTTTTGCTGTAATATCCTCATTCAACGAAACTGAAACCTCACGGTATACCGGATGCAGCCTCTTTGAAAAATCGGCATCTACAATCGCTGTAACCTTTGGCGCTGAGAGCTCCACACTTCCCGAAAAAGTCCCGACGGTTCCTAATTTCTGTTCTTTCAGTTCGACTATTTTCCCATTTTCAGCTGATACCGTTGCCTGTATGCTTGCACCTTTTAATCCACTATTTAAATTGCTTACGGAAGCGACCACATCTTCATTTGGAACAAACATGGACATATCCGCTTGTTTTTCTTTCTGTATGTCCACTTTCTGATAAACTTCTGAAATATCAGGTGTCTCACCAATGATTTGCAGCATTCCATTTCCTGCATCTGTAACACTTTTTACCTTCAATGCAAGCTGATTATCTGTTCCTGTTTTCTTTGGTAATAGAATCACTTTTCCACTTTTTATTTGTTGCATATTTTCATTCTTAGGGATAGAGACCAGCAACATATCCCCTTGTGGGATAACCGTATAGGATGATTCCGTATCAGTTAATATCTGTTCCACATCTTTTTGATATGTCACAACATTTTTATGTTCTGGATTGACTTTTCCTGTATTGTTAAGCTTCTTAACGACACGTAGCGCTTTCTTCTTTTCCGCCTTGGTAATTGCTTTTTTCGGAAGAAACTGTTTTTTCTTAAGGGATATGATCTTCTGATTTAATGCCACCTTATCTTCCGCTGGATATTTTAACTTCTTTTTATCCTTGCACTTTGGCGAAACTGCTTTATTTGCCTGAAATCCCAGCGCTCGTACAGTCGTGACTGCCATAAACTCACGGGTTGCAGCTTTTTTCGGGTAAAATTTTTTACTGTTCTTTTTTACCGGAAGAATCCCATGGGCATATGCTGTCTCAATAACTTTTCTCTTACTGCTCTTCTTGGTATCTGAAAAATGATATTTGGAAACTTTTCCTGTTTTAATATGCGCTTGCTTTAATAATGCACAAATCCACTCTTCTCTCGTTACTGCAACTTTTTTACCTGTCGTTTTTGCATTAATTTGCTGTGGTGAAATACAAGTCACTATCATAACAAAAATGAGTAAAAAGGCAAAAACCTTCTTTCTGTTCTTCATAACTACATGCTCCTTTTCTCTTTATGTATTTTCTATATCATTTCTAAATGCTTTTATTAATTTAGTACTTTATTCCCATATTTTGATCATATACCCATGTACTTCTACAGTCAACTTGATTTTTCCCATCAAAATAAAGAAGTAATGATGTATTGTTTTTTCTTATACATCATCACTTCTTTGTACTTTCTTATATTGTTTTTATATGCTACTTATAATATCACTGGAACCTTTCCTTCCAATATTGCATTGATCTCATCCAGATCCTTGCCTGTGATGGATGCAATGTTTTCCGGCGACATTCCGCTGTGGTTCATTTTAAGAATAATTTTTGCTTCTCCTACAACTTCTCCCATTGCTTTACCTTCCGATTCTCCCAGTTTTCTGGCATCTTCCAGATCATCCTTCATCAGTTCTCTCAACGCATCACACATATTCGCATCCCTCCTTATTTCACGATATAACTCATCATTTGCTTTGACACTTACCTGTAACACAGCCTCAACATTCTGTCGATCACGCGGTGTATTCATTTCTTCCACGTTCCTCAGGAATTCTTCTATATCTTCTTTTTTCGCATGGTTTGACAAAATCCGCAAACTTCGATGCTCTCCCGGCTCTAATTCCTGTGTCACAATAATCTGCGCTGGAAACGGTAAATGTTCTGTCACATAATAAATTCCCGGATATTTTTCTTCTATTTTATGTCCATACTTCTGCAATGTCAAAAACATTTTCTCCGGTCGGGCTTCCCTGAAAATAGATACTGTCAGTTCATTGATTGGAACTGCATCTACATATTCTCCATAGCCTTTGTACAGGCACGCATACCCGATGGTCTTGTAAAAATCGTCAATGGTCAACGCATCTTCCGGGCTCTTATACTCGATCACATTATAGGTTCTCATAATGTGACCGATTTCATTCTTAATTTGTCCGGTACTCCCTTCTTTTATGATAAGAAGGTCGATACGGATTGGTTCCTTGCTCAGATTGTATTCCGGCTTTAACTCCAGCCGTTCAATGTCTTCATGGAATTCCAGCCCCGCAGCGGCACAGAATGCCGGATGCCACTGGAGCTTGTCTGGTGCATTTTTCAAATTGCTTCCTCCTGTTTGTGTGAATCACGATTCCGCAACATCGCAATTTGTTTTCGTGCACAAATGCTTAGTTTTCACCTCTTTCCTTTTCGATTTTCCCTCCGCAATCTTTTCCTGTCTTTATGATAACCTATTTATTTTTCTCCATCAAGCAGTTTCTTGTATCCCGAACACCCGAAATAATCTCATCGTTACTGTTCGCATCAAATTGTTAACGGAATCAATTATTAAAAAAAGTGATGATGTATTGTTTTTCATATACATCATCACTTCTTTTTACTTTCTTATGTTGTTTTTAGATATTTCTTATTTTTCCTCTAATCCCTGCCACTCCTGATCTTTCTCCGAAAGTGTCAGCGGTGTTCCATCTGCCATGCAATATCCTTCCGCCGACGGTGTGCCGTGATACCCACCTGTCACATCCGGCCACCGGATACCGATCTTTGGGTCATTCCATGCCAGACCGCCCTCGTCGTTCGGATGCCAGAAGTCATTGACTTTATAGCAGAACTCTGCCTCGTTGGACAGGACCAGAAAGCCATGCGCAAAGCCTTCCGGAATCAGGAACTGTTTTTTGTTTTCTTCTGACAGTTCCACACCATACCATTTTCCATAGGTTGCGGAACCTTCCCGCAAATCCACCGCCACATCAAATACGCTACCGCGCACAGCGCGCACGAGTTTGCACTGCGGATAGTTGATCTGGAAATGCAGTCCGCGAAGTACACCTTTGACGGACATGGACTGGTTATCCTGTACAAACTGGATATCGAATCCGGCTTCTTTCATTTCCCGTTCATTGTATGTCTCCATGAAATATCCGCGGGCATCCCCGTGTACGGCCGGTGTAATCACACACAGCCCTTCGATACCGCCGACATTTTTTTCCACTGTTATCTGTCCCACTGTTTTTTCCTCTTTCATGCTGATTTATAACTATTCAGAACCCCCTCAGAATAGTTACGCTGATTTTAATATTTCACTCTGCCTTCTGCGACTGCTTTTAAATGCTCTCCATACGGGCTCTTCCCATAGCGTATCGCAGAATCAAGCAGTTTTTCTTTATCAATCCACTGATTGATATATGCAATTTCTTCCGGTGCGGAAATGGTCACACCCTGCCGGTGCTCAATCATCTGCACAAATGCCGCCGCATCCAGCAGGCTGTCCATCGTTCCGGTATCCAGCCATGCAAAGCCACGGCCGAGCAGCTGTACATTTAGGTTTTTCTGCTGCAGATACATGTCGTTTAACGTCGTAATCTCCAGTTCGCCGCGGGCAGATGGCTTTACCTGTTTTGCCATCGCGCTCACGCCTGCCGGATAGAAATACAGTCCGGTCACGGCATAGTTGCTCTTAGGCTGTGCCGGTTTTTCTTCGATGGATACGGCTTTTCCGTTCGCATCGAAATCCACGACCCCGAAACGCTCCGGATCGTTGACATAATAGCCAAAGACGGTTGCCTGTCCCTCTTGTGCATCCTTTGCGGCATTGCGCAGAATTTTTCCGAATCCGTTTCCGTAGAAAATGTTGTCGCCGAGTACCATGGCGCAGGCATCCTCTCCGATAAATTCCTCTCCAAGCAAAAATGCCTGTGCGAGTCCATCCGGAGACGGCTGCACTTTGTAGGACAGATGAAGCCCGAACTGATTTCCATCCCCCAGAAGTGCTTCAAATCTCGGGGTATCTTCCGGCGTGGAAATGACCAGAATATCACGGATGCCTGCCAGCATCAGTGTAGACAGCGGATAATAAATCATCGGTTTGTCATATACCGGAAGCAATTGTTTACTGGTTACCATGGTCAGCGGGTACAACCGGGTTCCGGCGCCGCCTGCCAATATAATTCCCTTCATCTTAAAGTTCCCCCTGTCGCTTTAATTCCTGCAGATACCGCCCCAGTGCGTCCTGCCAGGTTGGAAGCGGTGTAAATCCATTTTCTTTCAGTTTCTTTTTTTCCAGTCTGCTGTTAAACGGACGCGCTGCCTTGGACAGACCGTATTCCGCGGTTGTCACAGGCTGCACTTCGGTAGAAAGCCCTGCCTGCCGGTAAATTTCTTTTGTAAAATCATACCAAGAGATGTAGCCACCTTCGTTTGTCGCATGATAATAACCATATTTTTCGGTTTCCATCATGTCAACAAGCAGTCTTGCCAGATCGTAAGTATAGGTTGGTGTGCCGATCTGGTCGTTTACCACACGCACCTGCGGGTGATTTTTTGCCACTTTTAACATGGTCTTAATAAAATTTTTTCCGTTTAATCCAAACACCCATGCGATACGCACGATGAAATACTTCCCGAGTGTCTGTGCCACTGCCAGTTCCCCGCCAAGTTTCGTCTGTCCGTATACGTTAAGCGGTGCGTATGCTTTGCAGTCCGGCTCCCACGGAGTCTCTCCCTGTCCGTCAAACACATAGTCTGTGCTGATATAGACCATTTTGGCATCTGCTTTTTTTGCCGCGTCCGCAATATGTTTCGTTCCATCTACGTTGATAGCTCTGACTTTTGCCTGATTTTCTTCATCTTCCGCAGCATCCACAGCGGTCCATGCCGCACAGTGCACGATGGCATCCGGCTGTACTTGCATGATTGTCTGTTCCACCGCTGCCGCATCGGTGATGTCCAGCGGCACATACGATGCACAGGATTCCAGTGTCGGTGCAATATCCGAACCGACTGCCTGATGTCCGCGCTTTGTCAGTTCGTTTACCACGTCATGTCCCAGCTGTCCGGCAACGCCTGTCACGAATACTTTCATATTTATAAGCCTTTCTTTCCGTACATTTCTTTGTAATAATTCTGGTATTCCCCGTTTACGATGTTCTCCCACCATTCCTTATGATCCAGATACCACTGGATGGTCAGGCGGATACCATCTTTAAACATCGTCTCCGGCAGCCAGCCCAGCTCGTTGTGGATCTTGGTCGGATCGATGGCATAGCGCATATCGTGTCCTTTTCTGTCCTGCACATGCTCGATCAGGCTCTCCGGCTTGCCGAGATATTCACAGATAAGTTTCACGATATCGATATTTTTCATCTCGTTGTGTCCGCCGATGTTGTAGACTTCTCCGACGGTTCCGTTGCGCAGGATCAGATCAATCGCCTTACAGTGATCCTCGACATACAGCCAGTCGCGCACATTGAGTCCCTCTCCGTATACCGGAAGTGGCTTGTCTGCCAGCGCATTTGCGATCATAAGCGGAATGAGTTTTTCTGGAAACTGATACGGGCCGTAGTTGTTGGAACAACGGCTGATCGTCACCGGCAGGCCGTACGTTCTATGATATGCCATAACAAGCAGATCCGCAGATGCCTTCGAAGTGCTGTAAGGACTGGAGGTGTGGATCGGCGTATCTTCATGGAAGAACAGATCCGGGCGATCCAGCGGCAGATCTCCGTACACCTCATCCGTGGATACCTGATGATACCGTGAAATGCCATACTTTCTGCATGCGTCCATCAGCACAGACGTACCGATAATATTGGTCTGTAAAAAGACTTCCGGATTCTCAATGGAGCGGTCCACATGGGACTCCGCTGCAAAATTGACGATCACATCCGGTTTTTCTTCCTCAAAAAGGGTATATACTCCCGGACGGTCGCAGATATCGAGTTTTACGAAACGAAAATTCGGCTGATCCATCACCGGTGCGAGCGTGGACAAATTGCCCGCATAGGTCAGGGAATCCAGACATACGATGCGATCCTGTGGATGTTCTTTTAACATATAGAAGATAAAGTTGCTGCCGATGAAACCGGCACCACCCGTTACAATAATAGTCATGTACTTTTCCTCCTGTGTGAGTTTCCAATTTTTCTATTTGATTGCATTATAAAAGGTGACGCTAGGTCACCTTCAAGTCTTTTTTATAGATTTTTCAAACTATTTTCTGCACAGGAAGATCCCTGCATCTTTTGTGATATGAAATCCATCTGCCACACGGGCAGAAACAAATTCCCGGAACTCTTTGTACTGGTTCAAAAGCAACTGGTTCTGATTTCCGTGACAGGAAAGAATATAAGAAATCAGCGGTTCTGCTTCCGCTATTTCAATCGCATCCTCGTATCTTCGCATCTGAATTTCCGGAAAATACGGTGCTAACAGGTTTTCTCCGTTTTCAAGTCCGAACCGCTCATACAGCACCTCCGCTGACAAAACGATTTCTTTATGAAACTGCTGCACCAGATCGGTAATTTCCCGCATATGCTGCTTTCCGTAGGTACTGCATAGAAACCGTCCCCCATTTTTTAAGACTCTCCGACATTCCGCAAGCACCTGCGGGATATCTTCACAGTAAAACAGCACATGATCTGCGATCACAACATCAAACATTCCCTCCTCATAAGGAATTTCTTCGCAGTCAAATTTTTTATAGGAAAAGCGGCTGTCCTCTCCCAGTGCACGCTGTGCATCCTTTAGCATTCCTTCCGATTTGTCCGAGAGAACGACCCAAAGATCCGCAGGCAGTTGTTCCCTGTTTTCGGTCCAGAGTGCTCCATTTCCACAGCCGAGCTCCAGAATCCGCATCCCCGGCTGCAGATTACACTGCTGCATAATCCACGGAAACCACCCCTGCGGATTGACGGAATACTCCCTGTGCAGGCGAATCCGGGCGGAAATATTTGCCGCATTCTGGTACTGGTTTTTCAGGCTTCGTTCCACTGCCGTCAGATGGATCAGATCCAGCATACTGTTCCAGTCAATCGCCTGTTCCGTCTGGATGACCTCTATGGTGCGGTCAATCGCCTCATCCATTGCCTGCATTTCGTCCATTTTCTGCCGCAGCAGCTTCTTCTGTATCCGCATGGATTCAAGAAGATACTGCTGGTCTGCCGCAGCTAGTGTCATCTCCCGGATATCTTCCAGCGAAAATCCCAGATATTTTAATAAAAGAATCTGCTGGAGTTTTGCCAGATCTGCATCCGTATACAGCCGCGCTCCTGCGGCAGTCCGTGCACTTGGCTTTAAAATATTCTGTTTATCATAATACCGGATCGCGCGAAGTGTCACATGTGCTTTTTTTGCAAATTGTCCGGATGTGTAATACGCATCCTCTTTCATCTACAGTTCTTTCACCTCATCCCGCATTTCTTCTGTCATATTCTGTACATAGGTCGTCTGGGAAGAAATTTCTTCCGTGTTTGCAGCAATCGTTGACACTTTCTGCGTCATGGTATTCATGCTTTCTACCAAATCTTTGATCGAATCCATACTCTGTGTAATCTTTGGAAGAATTGCCTCGGCTTTCTGGTCGTTCTGTGTCAGAAGATCTTTCGTGGAATCAGACAGTGTACGGATTTCCTCCGCTACCACTGCAAAGCCTCTTCCGTTCTCACCGGCACGCGCCGCCTCAATGGAGGCATTGAGCGAAAGCAGATTTGTCTGTCCCGCAATGGCAGAAATATCTTCATTGCTCTTTTTATATACACTGATGAAATCCGACATGATACGGATGGACTCATTCAGTTCGTCGCACAGGCGGGAAATATCCTGAATATACTGTGCCAGATTGGTTGCTTCATTTGCAGATTCCTCGTTTGCCGTATTCAGTTCTGCAATGTTATCACTCAGGGTAATAAACCGGTCTGTGATATCTGTAATCTTCTGCTGGCGGATTTCCTGTTCCGTCCGCTCCTGATCGCGAAGTTCTGCAATCTTTTTTGTCTCTTCCTCTGCCATGCCCCGCACATAGTGCACACAGTTTTCTTTTACGTTGACTCCATTGTGGATGGCACGTACCATGTTGGTGCAGCTTGAATATCCACAGGATTCGCAGTCCCTGTGCTGTTCCTCATAGGTATCTTTTTTCATTTCTGCAAACAGGCGGTTCTTCTCCTGTTCGGACGGTTCCTCAATATGTACTGCACGGTTGGTGTAGCTGCGCATAAAATCGTTGATGTTCAGCTTCCCGAAAGCGTCCATGAAGTTTTTCAAACGTTCCTCCGGTGTCAGTGTCTCTGCCCACGGACTCCTGCTTTTGCTCTTCCTGCCAAAGTGTGCCTTCTCCTGTTTTGCACTGGTTTTGCTGTTCCGCAGTTTTGCGATTGTCAGCATGACATCATCCGTTCCCCGTTTCGGATCTGTGGCAGTTCCGTAGAGACAGCCCTTCGCACAATTTAAGATATCTACCATAAACGGAAGTTCTTTATTCTGCTGAATACGTTTTGCATAGGAACGCAGATATTCATATGCCTCATGCTCGCCTTCTACCTGACGCACTACCTGCTCTTTTCCAAGAAAATGTTCTACATTCTCCCGCAGTCCACCAGGCATCGGATACAAAGACCCCAGTCCGTATTCCAGTTCATCGGTATATGGTTCACATCCTTCATAATCGTTTCCGATATACTTCATCATCTTTTCAAAAGTTACATTATAAGAAACATATCCGCCGCAATTTGGATCGGTAATCTCTAATTTTTTTGCAATACACGGACTGATAAAAGCGATTTCATCTGTGACCTGCATGTATTTTTTCATATAAATAGCAGTACACATCATCGGACTGTGTACCGGCATCAGACGCGGAATCAGCTCCGGTATATATTTTTCCACATAGGCGACTACTGCCGGACACGGCTGGGAAATGCCCCCGAAAAATTTGTGTTCCGTAATGTATTTCAGATATCCCCAGGTTGTGATATCCGCACCGAACGATACACTGCAGATATGGTTGACTCCCTTACTCTTTAAATATCCCAGCACACGCTGGTATTCTTTGGGATAATTTGCCAGAAATGCCGGTGCCAGTATCACGGAAATTTTCTTTCCCGATGCAAGGTCTTCAAAGAAGCGGTCCGTATCATCATAATAGTCTCTCGCTTCATGTGGGCAGACATCAAAGCATTCGCCACATGCAATACATTTGTCCGGGTCTACCGTTACATAACCTTCCTGCGTTGCAATATTTGCCGTAAGTACAGGACAGCCCCGCACGCATTTGTTGCATCCGGTGCATAAATCATTTGTGTAAATCAGTTCCATAAACGCACTCCTTATTATGATTTTTGTATAAACCCCACCCCTATATGCTTATAATTTTATTACTTTTTACCATATTTGTCCAGTGTAACCTTGCTTTTTCCGTTATTTTCATCAAAACACAAATAGTTGTACATGATTTTTTGCAGACTGGATTTATATTTTTTTTCCATTTTGGATATATACACACCGATAGATCGCACTATACTAAGATACAAAGAACTATTTTCACCAATTCGGAGGTTTTCCATGAAAAAAGCAGCTGTTATCCATGATCTGTCCGGTTTCGGAAAGTGTTCTCTCACGGCAGCGATTCCAGTATTATCCGCACTGGGCGTGCAGTGTTGTCCGGTTGCGACAGCCGTACTGACCGGCCAGACCGGTTATCCCTGTTATCACTGTACCGATCTGACCGCCATGTTACCGGACTATATCGATGCCTGGGGGAAAAATAACGCGCATTTTGATGCCATCTACAGCGGATTTCTGACCGGGGCGAAACAGATTTCGCAGGTGCTTGATTTCATCCGCCAATTCCGGGAAGAACATACGCTTCTTCTGGTTGACCCTGTTATGGGGGATGACGGAAATGCTTATCCATTTTTTACTCCGGGGCTGTTAAATGGAATGAAAGAACTGACGCTTGAAGCAGACGTGATCACGCCGAATCTGACGGAAGCCTGTCTGCTGGCAGACATCCCGGAAGATGCCTTACTCCACTGCCGGACGAACACGGATCTGCTGAAGCTGGCAGAAGATGTGGCACTGCGGCTGCAAAAAAAAGCCTCACACCCACAGGATGTCGTGATCACCGGTGTCAAATGCCGTGATGAGAAACATCCCGTCATTTATAATATTGCTGCCACTGCAAATGGAATTTACCGGCACGAATCGCCGTTTTTTGACCGGAGTTTTTCCGGAACCGGGGATCTGTTTGCCTCTGTATTGTGTGGCTGCCGCACAAAAGGCATATGCACGGAAGATGCGATTCTGCTTGCCGGGAAATTTTTATCCCACAGTATCGGGGATACCATGAAAGAAAATACGCCGGGACGCGATGGCGTCAATTTCGAGAAATTTCTTATTGACCTGATTGCAGATTCAAACGTGTAAAAACGAAAAACCCGGAAAAGAATTTCGCAATTGATGAATCCATACGATAGAAAGAAGGAATTGTTATGGCAAAAATTTTATATGTGTACAATGATCAGGTATATGCAAATATCACAAATAAATGTGACTGCAACTGTACGTTCTGTATCCGTAAACAGTTTGATGGTGTGGGTGATGCGGATACCCTCTGGCACAAAGCAGAGCCTTCTTTAAGTGAGATTATTGCCGCAATTGATGCCTTTGATTTCACCGGCTACAAAGAATTTGTTTTCTGTGGCTATGGGGAACCGACCTGTGCACTGGAGAATCTGATCGCCAGTGCCAGATATGTCAAAGAAAAAACAGGTCTCCCGATCCGTGTCAATTCCAATGGTCTGGGAAACCTGTATTATAAACGTGACATTGTGCCGGAATTAGCAGAGGTCGTAGACAGCATCTCCATCAGCTTGAATGAGGCAACTGCAGAAAAGTACGAAAAAGTAACCCGTCCATCCTTCCCTCATGCTTATGAGGCAATGCTTGATTTTGCAGAGGAATGTGGAAAACTTATCCCACACACGCAGCTGTCGATCGTGGATATTCTTCCGGAAGAAGACATTAAGGCGTGTCAGCGCATCGCCGACAGCCGCGGTGTCCATCTGAAAGTACGTCCATGGGAGCACAGTGCATAAAGAAGTTACCGTTCTCATGCTTACCTGTGAGCACCAGCGGCATTACAGTCCCAGCACATCCAGAAGGATCTGTTCATCTTTCTTTTGTTTCTGTGGATGCTGTAATTCCGCATCTGCCAGGCGGGTACGGATATTCTGCATCCGCTGATCCAGATCTGCACTGATCTGTGCACATTCGCTCAGTTCCTGTGCCAGACGCTCGGTTTCATTGGCTGGAATATTTTTCTTGTAGCGCACTTTGTGCTCCAGACTCGCCCAGAAATCCATGGCAATGGTGCGAAGCTGTACTTCAACTTTCATTTCCCGTTTCTCATTCTGTAAAAAAATCGGCACTGCAACGATCAGATGCAGGCTGCGGTATCCGTTTTCCTTCGGATGCTTGATATAATCTTTCTGTTCGATCAGACGGATATCATCCTGCTGAAGCAGGCAGTCCGCCAGCAGATAGATATCTTCCGGGAAAGAGCACACAACCCGGATTCCTGCTATATCATTGATGTTCTGTTCAATCGCCGAAAGCGTCAACGGAATATTTTTCCGGCGCACTTTGCGCACGATTCCGTCCAGCGATTTCACACGTGTCTTGATGGACTCGATCGGATTACGGTCATATTCCAGCGAAAACTGCTCGTTTAACACTTTAAACTTCGTTTCTACTTCCATGATTGCGCACTTGTAATATGCCATCATTGTATCCAGCGGTTTTGTATTTTCCTGCACAAAATCCAAAAATTCATCAGACATCAGATGGTTGCGGACTAAGTTTTCCGCCGCCTGCTGAAGCTGTGCATTTACTACTTTACTTAATTCGTTCATAAGTATTTCCTCTTTTTCTCCTGTAATTTTCTATATAAATAATTGTGAAATTCTTAGTTCCGGCGGACTCCCGTGTGGTGGCTCCGGCTGCGGCCTCTCCGATACGCACTCAATATCCAGAATCAAGAATTTGCAGAAAGTGACTGCGTGGCTCCTTTGATGCTTTGTGTTCGTTCAAGTTTCGACAGCGGCGCGGTTTGTGTCCGTCTGCCAAGGACGCGTCCGAAGGATTTCGTGTCTGCCTTAGCGGAGTGCTTCAAAATACTGTGCCCGCGGGTCGTGTTTGCGACCACATTTATTGAAGACCATTCAAAAAAGTCCGTAGGGAGACATAACCGGGAGCGGGCGCCATAAAATTTTTGAAGTGCTCCGCTTAGGCAGACTAGAAATTCTGAGCGCATCCTTGGCAGACGGACACAAACCGCGCCGCTGTCGAAACGTTGCCCGGACACAAAATTAGAGTCACGCAATCACTTTCGCAAATTCTAAGATTCTGTCTAATTCGTGCGTATCGGAGAGGCCGCAGCCGGAGCCACCACACGGGAGTCCGCCGGAGCACAAACTTTCCCAATTGTTTTAAATAAAAAGAACTTCACGGAAATAAATTTCCATGAAGCTCTCCGCACATGGACTTTCCTGTCTGGTTTCCACATGCCTTTATTATAATGGATTCATCCGCAAAACGGAATAAATAAAGTCTGAACTTTTTCCGAATTTTATCTTAATCCTTGAACAGATCGGTAGAATAATAACGGTCTCCGCTGTCCGGAAGAAGGGCAACTACAGTCTTTCCCTTGAACTCCGGTCTTTTTGCCACTTCGATGGCTGCCTTTAATGCCGCTCCGGAAGAAATACCTACCAGCACACCTTCCTCTTTTGCAATATATTTGGAATACTCGAAAGAGTCTTCATTGGAAACCGGGATTACTTCGTCGTAAATCTTGGTATCGAGTGTGTTTGGAATAAATCCGGCCCCGATACCCTGGATCTTATGTGGACCTGCCTTTCCGGTAGACAATACTGCAGATGTCTCTGGCTCTACGGCAACGATCTTTACATCCGCGTTCTGGGATTTTAAATACTCACCAACACCTGTGATGGTTCCGCCTGTACCGACACCGGCTACAAATGCATCGACTTTTCCATCCGTATCTTCCCAGATCTCCGGCCCGGTTGTCTTCTTGTGTGCTGCAGGGTTTGCAGGGTTCTCAAACTGCTCCGGAATGAAGCTGTCTGCGATCTCTTTGTGAAGTTCCTCTGCCTTTGCGATGGCTCCCTTCATACCCTTGCTTCCATCGGAAAGAACAAGTTCTGCACCATATGCCTTGATGATGTTACGACGCTCAATACTCATGGTCTCCGGAAGAACGATGATCAGGCGGTATCCCTTTGCTGCTGCGATTGCCGCAAGTCCGATACCTGTATTTCCGGATGTCGGCTCGATAATGGTGGAGCCCGGTTTTAATTTTCCGTCCTTCTCTGCCTGCTCAATCATCTCTTTTGCAATACGGTCCTTAACAGATCCTGCCGGGTTAAAGTACTCCAGCTTTGCAAGAAGTCTTGCCTCAAGGCCAAACTTCTTCTCGATGTGTTTAAACTCTACCAGTGGTGTGTGTCCGATCAGTTCCAATGTTCCTTCATAAATATTTGCCATTTTATTATCCTCCAATTTACTCTCTCTGATCTAATCCCTTATTTTCATACTTCTTTAGTAGGAATTATCTGTTGTTATGAATATACACCCTTTCCCAAACGCTGTCAACTACTTTTTACGATATTATTTTATACCCCTAAAAAAATACACGACACTCCTTATATTTTACTCCGCTTTGCCACAATTAAGACTCCAAAATTTTAACAGAGCCAGAAACTGCACAAAATTCGTAACATATCCTATAAGAAGCATCGTGTATTTTTATCTATATGTGTATAAAAAACCTTCCGACTTTATTACTCGTCATCCTCATCGTCATCATCGTCCGCATCCTCACCGAGCAAAGCCTCTTTTAAAGTTCTCCAGCCAAGGACTGCACACTTCACACGCGCCGGCATATGTGCGATATCGCGGAGTGCCGATGCCTCCTCAAGAGAATCAATCTCCTCCTCGCTGGCATCGCCTTTGATCATTTTCATAAAGATTTTCCCCATCTGCAGGGCCTCTTCTTTTTTCTTTCCGACAATCATGCCAAGCATGATATCTGCGGAAGCCTGGGAAATCGCGCATCCGTCCCCGACAAATGCACCATCGGTAATCGTGTCGCCATCTGTCTTTAATTTCAGGAAAATATCATCCCCACAGCTCGGGTTGACACCCTCAAGCACAATATCCGCATCCGGCAGATCATGTTTAAACTCCGGGCGCACGTTGTGCTCGGTTAAGATTTCATTATAAAAACTTCTATTTTCCATATCCCATTCGCTCCCTTATACTTGCGATGCCTGCTACAAATTTGTCGGCTTCTTCTTCGGTATTGTAAAACATAAAGCTTGCCCTGGTGGCGGAGCTGATGCCCAGATAATTAAGCAGCGGCTGCGCACAGTGATGTCCGGCACGCACACAGATGCCATCGGCGATTAAAATCTCGCTCACATCGTGTGGATGCACGTCATCGATTGTAAATGTAAGAATTCCAGTGTGTTCTTCGGCCCGGTCGGATCCAAGTACATGCACATGTGGAAGTTCTTTCAATCCGTCAAACGCACGCTTTGTCACGGAAAGTTCCCGCTCCTGCATCACATCAAAGCCAACAGACTGTGCATATTTTATGGCAGCATGCAGTGCTATGGCACCGGCAGCATTTACAGTTCCCGCCTCGAACTTATGCGGAAGTTCTGCGTATTTTGCGCTCTCGCGGGTCACGGATTCGATCATCTCGCCACCGGAAAGAAACGGCGGCATTTTCTTTAACAGTTTTTTCTTTCCATATAACACACCAATTCCCATCGGTCCGAAAATTTTATGTCCGGAAAATGCAAAGAAGTCTGCATCCAGATCCTGCACATTGACTGGCATATGCGGGATGCTCTGTGCCCCGTCCACCACGATAATGGCATTTTTTTCATGTGCCATGGCTGCGATCTCTTTGACCGGGTTCACACGTCCGAGCACGTTAGAAACCTGTGTGATTGCTACGATTTTTGTCTTTTCCGTAATCTGTTCTTTTACCTGATCAAGATCCACCGATCCGTCCGGACGGCATTCGATAAACCGGAGTACCGCTCCTGTCTGCCGCGCAACCATCTGCCATGGCAGAAGATTGCTGTGATGTTCCATGATCGAAACGAGGATTTCATCCCCGGCATTTACATTGTTTAAACCATAGCTGTATGCCACAAGATTCATGCTCTCTGTGGTATTTCTGGTAAAGATGATTTCACGCGCGGATTTGGCTCCGATAAAATCACGCACGCCTTTTCTGGCATTTTCATACAGTTCGGTTGCTTCCACACTCAGCGGATAATTTCCACGCAGCGGATTTGCATTGTGTTTCAGGTAAAAATCGCGTTCTGCATCAATGACACACTGTGGACGCTGGGAAGTTGCCGCATTGTCGATATAGATCCATTCCCTGCCATCGACTGTATGTTCCCCGATTTCTGACAGCAGCGGAAAGTCCTTGCGATAATCGGTCATGCTACACCTCCCCGAGTTCTTCGTCAATCATTCTGGCAAAGCTGTCGTCTTTGATGATTCCTTTCAGGCGGTCAATGTTTGCTCTTGCCATAATATTTTCCGCGTGTTCTTTGTCGATTCCGCGGCTGGCAAAATAAAACATGGTATCCTCATCAAGTTCCCCAATCGTTGCACCGTGATTACCAACGACATTTTCCTCGGAGCATAAGATCACCGGAACGGTTTTATTCTCCACATCATCGCCAAGCATCAGTACATTTTCCAGCTCGTTTCCGACAGAATCGGAAGAGCCGGTCTTAAAATCAATCGTTCCACGGAAGATCTTCTTTGCACCGTCGCGCAGGGCACCGCCCACGTTGATCTCACTCTCTGTATGCTTTCCAAAGTGGTTGACCACTTCATTCATGTCGATGATATGTGTGTGCTGCCCGATATAGCCGATATCGCTCCTAAAGGTGCTTGCATCGCCGTTTAAGTTGATGGTCGTATCGGAATAGATATCTCCTTTTCCGAGATAAATCTGTACCAGCTCGATACGGGCGTTTTTTGCACATTCTCCCTCAATCTGATTGTACACAAGGGAATTTTCTGCTGTGTGCTGCAGCTGCACCAGACGCACCCGTGCATGTTCTTCCACCGAAAGGCTTGTCCTTACGGCAAGTTTTTCCTCTGTCTGATAATCCATAAACACGGTCACCTGCTTACCGGCCGGCGCTGTGATATGGATCTTTTTGCTGCTGTATCTTCCCTCTCCGGTAATGGAAAAGCGTACCTCTTCGGTGCTTCCCGCTGTCACAGTTTCCTCCGGAAGTTCTGTTGTATGTTCTTTGTCCCACGGAAGCTTGGTCTCGTTGACATGTAACCAATACCAGGTCTTCGATGGAAGTTTATTGATTGTCATTTCTGTCATTGTTCTCCTCCTAACCTATGCTTCCCTTCATCTCCAGCCGGATCAGGTTGTTCATCTCAACCGCGTACTCGACCGGAAGCTCCTTGGATACGTTGTCTGCAAATCCGCTGACTAAAAGTGCCCGGGCATCTTCTTCCGTCATGCCTCGTGACATCAGGTAAAAGACGGCATCGTCGCTGATGCTTCCGATCTTTGCCTCATGTCCCACGGCTGCGTCTTTGGTACGGATGTCCATGGCCGGAATCGTATCCGAACGCGACTCGGAATCAAGCATCAGGGACTGACAGGATACTGCTGATTTTGATCCTTTGGCATCCTTTGCCACAACCACGCTGCTTCGGAAGGTACTGATTCCGCCGTCTTTGCTGATGGAACGGGTATTCATATAGGAGCTGGTGTTTGGTGCTGCGTGTACCACTTTGGCACCGGTATCCAGATTCTGTCCGTGTCCGGCGAATGTGACACCGGTGAATTCCATTTTGGCACCCTCCCCCTTTAAAACGCTCATCGGATACAGGCAGCCCACATGGGAACCAAACGATCCGGAAACCCACTCGATCGTTCCGCCTTCCTCAACGGAGGCACGCTTGGTATTCAGGTTGTACATATTCTTGGACCAGTTTTCGATCGTGGAATAACGAAGCTTTGCATTTTTCTTGACGAACAGCTCTACACAGCCCGCATGCAGGTTGGCTACGTTATATTTCGGAGCCGAACATCCCTCGATGAAATGAAGGCTCGCGCCCTCGTCCACGATGATCAGTGTATGCTCAAACTGACCGGCTCCTTTGGCATTCAACCGGAAATAAGACTGCAGCGGAATGGACACGTGCACGCCCTTTGGCACATAGACGAACGAACCACCGGACCATACGGCTCCGTGCAGTGCTGCAAACTTATGGTCATGCGGGGTGACAAGTTTCATGAAATACTTGTGTACCATGTCCGCATATTCTCCTTTTAAGGCGCTTTCCATATCGGTGTAGACAACGCCCTGTGCGGCAACCTCGTCTTTGACATTGTGATATACCAGCTCGGAATCGTACTGGGCACCGACACCGGCTAAGGATTTCCGCTCGGCCTGCGGGATTCCCAGACGCTCAAACGTCTCTTTGATGTCTTCCGGCACATCTTTCCAGGAACCCTGCATCTTTGTATTCGGGCGGACATACGTTGCAATGTGATCCATATCCAGTCCCTCAATGGACGGTCCCCAGTCCGGAACCGGCATCTCATTGTAAATCTGTAAGGATTCCAGGCGGAACTGCTGCATCCATGCCGGATCGCCCTTTTCTTTGGAAAGCTGCTCCACGATCTGTGGGGTCAGACCTTCTTTCATTCTGTATGCATCTTTTTCCTCATCGCGGATATCATAGATGCTGCGGTCGATATCTTCTACCTGACTCTTTTCTCTCATTTCGCACGCACCTTTCTTACTGTTCAAATTCCTCAAAACCGTTTTCGTTGATCTCATCTACTAAGGAAGCATCTCCGTTTTTCACAACTTTTCCTTCATCCATAACGTGGGTGACATCCACATGCAACGACTCTAAGATTCGTGTGCTGTGGGTAATAATCAGAAGGCTTCCCTTGCATTTTTCTTTGTAAAGCTGGATGCCCTTTGATACGGTACGGACAGCATCCACATCCAGTCCGGAGTCGGTCTCGTCAAGGATTGCAAGCTTTGGCTCTAACATAAGCATCTGCAGAATTTCTGCTTTTTTCTTTTCACCACCGGAGAAGCCGACATTTAAATCACGTTCTGCATAGGACTCGTCCATGGAAAGAAGTTTCATGGTCTCGGTCAGTTTTTTCTTGAAATCCCACAGACGGACACGCTTTCCGGTCTTCTGCTCGAGTGCATTACGGATAAATGCGCTCAATGTCACCCCCGGAACTTCCAGCGGATTCTGGAAGGAGAGGAAGATTCCCTTTTTGGCACGCTCATTCACCGGCATCTCTGTGATGTCCTCTCCGTCAAAGAAAATCTGTCCGGATGTGATGGCATATTTCGGATGCCCGGTGATGGCATAGCCTAGGGTGGATTTTCCGGTTCCATTCGGTCCCATCAGAACATGCACTTCGTCTTTTCCAACTTCTAAATTTACTCCGTGTAATATTTCTTTATCTTCAACGTTTACGTGCAGATCTTTGATCTCTAATAAGTTTTTTTCAGACATTTGTATTTCCTCCATATAAAACATGTTGTTTAACTTTCACAGGAATGCGTCTTCTGTGAAATCATATCCTCAAGGGTATGCTTCTCAAGGTAATCATTGATCACAGCTTCCAGTCCCTGCCAGAACGGAAGTGTGGTACACTCTGCGGTGCTCTCGCACTTTTTCCCACCTTCACACAGGCACGCGACCGGAGCTAAATTTCCTTCGATCAGTTGAAGGATCTCAATTACTTTATATTCCGACGGTTGTTTGATCAGACGGTAACCGCCACCCTTTCCGCTGGCACTCTCAAGCATCTTCCCTTTTGTCAGTATGGTCATAATACTTTCAAGATATTTCAGGGAAATGCCCTGCCTTGTGGCAATTTCTTTGACCGGAATGAATTCCCCGGAATTGTGCTGCGCAAGATCGACCATCACACGCAGTGCATATCTGCTTTTTGCGGATATCATCATATCGTTTTACCACCTCGTTTCATGAAATACGACCGCAGCGTATTCCGTGAGTTCTACGGTGTGATTATACCCCCACTCCCCTACTATGTAAATAGGGGAATGGGGTGAATTATGTTTTTCTTCCAGTACAAATTGCTGTTTAACTGCGTAGTCTGGGAGCCTTTGGGATTTGGCAGAAGGGACGGATTTGCGGGGATTGTTCTAAATATAAGTTTTTTCGATGCGACGGAAGAATGGGGCATTCTCTTTCTACAGAAAAATTTGCAAATTAGCGCCGATATTGATTTCAGGTAAATTTGACAAATATTTTACTTTTATGCTATTAGCGTTATGTGATGGAACTACGGCGCAGTTGCAAATTTGTTCTTCCGAAAGAAATGTCCCCCTTCTTCCTGGGGATTGGAGAAACTATAAGTAAAAGAATGATGCCCGCAAATCCTGTCTGTGGAACAAATATAAAGGAACCAGAACTTGCAGTTAAGGGGATGCCTCAAAAGCAGCTACGAATCCCATAAACTGGAATAAGCATAAAAATACCCTGTTAAATCACTTGAAGATAAGACCTGGTCTCTATAGATGAAAAATTAAAGTTTTAGGTGACGGTTTTCCAAAATTTTTATGCATGAAATCAGGAAATGTCACCTATATAGTAAAAATTGCTTCTCCAGATACCGGTTTTTAGAAAAAGTGGTATCTGGAGAAGCAATTTTTGATCTATAGAGACTTTCCGGTATCTGAATGTTAAATTTTCAATATATAGGTACCGCAATGGTATCTTTTACATGAATTTTATTGGTATAGATACCACGATGGCATCTTTTACTGAATTTTATTGATATAGGTATCACGATGATCTTTCCTATGAATTTTGATTATATAGAAATCTTCCTTTATTTATAATTTGATAATACCCATTCATATAAATACTTCAATAGAACTATTGTTTCACAAAATACCATCAATGAAATTTCCATCTATAATTTCTGGTGCGCAAAAAACGGTATTTTCTATAAAATGAAAAAAGACCCACGAATCTCTCATGAGTCTTTCTCCATTTTAGTTTTTCTGCAAAATTTATTTATTTTTTACAGTGACTTTGCACTTATTTGTGATACCGTTAGATTTTACAGTAATGGTAACTTTTCCTGCTTTCTTTGCCTTGATCACACCCTTGGAAGATACGGCTGCGATCTTAGTATTCGAAGATTTGTAAGTTACTTTTCCAATGCTTCCCTTTACGCTTAACTTCGCTGTCTTGCCTTTTTTCAAGGTTACTGTCTTTTTGCTTAAGGTTGGATTTTTAATGGTAATTTTTACCTGTCCGCTTACACCGTTGTTAGTTGCGGTGATGATAACAGAGCCTTTCTTTACAGCGGTAACTTTACCGTTGGCATCTACTTTGGCTACCTTCGGGTTGCTGCTGGTGTAAGTTGTAATTCCGCTTCCGGATACGACATTTGCAAGGATATTGGTCTTACCCTTTACATACAGTGTGGTATTTTCGCTGACAACTGCAACTTTTGTGTCACGCTTGATATAGCTGATGGAAGAACCGTCCGGAGTCTCAAAGGTAAGGATGGTTGCCTCACCTTTCTTTGTGATGGCATACTTGCTGGCCTTTGTAAGTTTCTCACTGTCGGTTGAGATGTATACACCACTGCTTACATCTTCTTTTCCATCATTGTCATATGCATAAAATGTAAATGGACTCTCGGTATATGTTCCGGTTCCATTCGGATCAAAATACGTCACTCCGGTTCCGTCCGCTTTCAGTTCACAATACATTTTTGCGTTTTTATACTGCGGATTGCTGGCATATGCGGACATATCTACATCCCAGACACCTGCTAAAACGCTCTGCTGTGCTGCGGTATCTGCATTCTTCTTTTCTGCAAGATTTTCGGTACAGAATAAAGCGATGCAGTTTTGGATCATCTGCTCGTTTTTCTCTGTCAGTGCACTCTTTAAGATACCGGAGCCTACCCAGTTTGCATATTTTCCGGTGTTGAGTTTTAACAGTTCTGTCAGATCGCTGCCGTAACGGAATTCAATGTGATAGGTTGTTGCCGGAGTATCCGGGCAGAGGAATACATACTTAAACTCATCCTCGTTTTTGTCTGTGCTCTGGAATACATAACCTTCCATCACACCGCTGAGTGCATCTTTTTTCAAAAACTTATACGTATGGGAAACTTTTTTGCTGTCGCTTGTGGTAAATTCTACTTTGCCACCGTCCTGGAAAGAAACTTCCTTTACATCATTGATAAATCCACAGTAAAATGCATTTGGATCTGCTTTGTCACCGTAGGTCGTAGAACCCACGGAAGCCTTCAGCGTCTTTACGGCTTCTGCTGCATCACTTCCTCCGACAACGGTTGCTGCGTCATCGTTCCAATACTTATTGTATTTTACATCAAATAATGCATCCTTGAACAACTGGATGTAATCGCCTTTTACCGCGGTAAATAATTTATCCGCCCTGGAGCTGTCGGACTCCTCTGCCGGGATCGTTGGTACACTTGTGTTGGTGCCTGCCGCCATAACCGGTGCTGCAGATGTTCCTGCTACCGTAATGGACAATAACAGTGCGAGTAATGCTTTGCGCATCTTTTTCATAATTCTTCTCCTTTCAAATCTCAACAGTTAGTCTATTATAACTGCTGTTAGTTTTTCATTCCTATAGTAGTCTTTTCCATGTTCCGTGTCAAGAAGTGATTACAAAATAACCTGGATTTTATCACGCTTAACCAATATGAAAATCTTCCAGAAACAGAAAGAATGGAAGTCTTTGACGGAATATGCTATGCCATGATTTGATGTGAAATTAAATGATTCTCCACTTACGATTGTGCAGCCCGATTTGATGATTGTGTGTGATAGAGATAAATAGATCAAAACCGTTACCATTTACAGAAATCTCTGCACGGTAACGGTTTTCATGTTATTGTTTCGGATTTACCACATTTCCCTGTACAACCTGTCCTGGCTCCTGTCCCTTTCTCATTCCACGTACCACCTGCACATTTCCGAGAATCAGATAATCCATCTCACGCTTTGTAATCTTCATGAAATTCTTTCGTGAAATATAGTAGAACAATACGCCCAAAAGAATCCATACAACCAGCGCAATAAACGATTGTGGTGCCATAAATGCCGGAGAACCCGGTATAATCAAAAGTAACAGGATTGCAACCGAGATAAAGCAGCCTCCCATGGCAACTGCCGGATGAATCCGGTTGGTATCCGTCGGATCACCATATTTCTTTAACAATATATATGCCCCGGCACAGGTAAAGAAATATCCAAATGCCGTTCCGACAGAACACATATCAACTACCCAGCCAATGACTTCCCTGCCGAAAAACGGACAGATGCAGCAGATAATGGTAACAAATACGACACAAAATGACGGTGTCTTATGCTTTGGATGAATTTTTCCAAATGCCGAAGGAAGCATTTTTGCCCTTGCCATGCCAAAAAGCAGACGGCTGGAAGTCATGAAAAAGCCATTCATGCCAGTGAAGATTCCCATGCATACAGCAATTGCTACAAAGCCCACACCCAGTCTGCCCATTGCAAGGTCAAGGACAGCTCCTGTATGCCACTTAACCGGTGCACCGGAAGCATCTTTCATGGTAAGCACCTGCTGCCACGGCAACACACTATCTGTGACAAGTGCCATAGCTCCGTAAATAAGTGCTCCCACAATTAAAGCCGAAATAATCAGTTTCTTACATTTCTGCGGTGGAAAATCATATTCTTCTGCCGCCTGTGGAATACAGTCAAATCCTACATATAAAAAAGGTGCCAAAGCAAGAATTGAAACAAATCCACCACCGAAACTTTTCCCTCCTGCCCCATATGCCGGAGCCAGATTTGCTGCATCAAAGGAACCTGTCAGAACGGTTCCGGCAACAGAAACCGCAACTGCTGCACACATGATCAAAACCATTGCCAGCTGCAGATTTCCAACTGATTTTGCTCCACGATAATTCATAATTCCAAACAATACAATAAAAAACAAAGATAATGCCACTTCTCCCATATACACATCATAGCCTGCAATGGTATACAGATATCCACGATTAAATACTCCCGGAAACAGATACGACGCAAGCACCGGAAGGGCCGTCGCGTTCAGTGCGACAATTGACAAATATCCCAGTGAAAGCATCCATCCACAGATATAAGATGCGGTTCGTCCAAACCCTTTGTATGCATAAGCAAACTCACCACCCGCTACAGGAAATTTGGCGATCATGTATGAGTAACTGTATCCTACTACGATCATAAGCAGACCACCGACCAGAAATCCCAAAAACAGAGGCAATGGTCCTCCGGCTCTCTGTGTCCAGAGTCCTCCCTGAATAAAGCAGCCCCATCCAATAATTGATCCTACCGCTACTGCCCAGATAGATCCGGGTCCCATAGACTTTTTTAATTTTGTTCTCTTTTCCGCCATACGGATTCCTCCATTCTATCCCTGCTCAATCTTCGTCTTCCCGTGTTTCCTCGCTGATCGTATATGCCTCTTCAATATCTGACACAAAAATTTTTCCATCTCCATAGTGACCATACGCTCCGCTCTTGGCACTATTGACAATAATATCCACCACTTCATCTTTTTCTTTATCTTCCACGGTGATATAGAGCATGCTTTTTGCCATTTCCTGATAAAGCACATCTCCTACCTGAATTCCCTTTTCTTTTCCCCTTCCGGAAATTGCCCATTTCGAAAATGCAAAATAGCCGCTTTCTTCCAATGCTTTGATGACATCCATCACTTTTTCCGGTCTTACAATTGCTGTAACTAATTTCATAGTAGTATTCTCCTTTTCCACTTTTGTATGATTTTTACAAAAAAGAGGTCAGGTATCCCGTACCTGACCTCTTCGTCATGTTTATTATCTTACCACAAAATGACTACAAAAACAAACTAATATGCAAGATACCGGTACATTTTATCAAGCATCTCATCCGTAATTTCTACCGGATTATTATAAAGGTTTGGATGTCTGCTGATTTTCACCAGTTCTGCAATCTGCTCTTCTTCCAGATGCAGGTCTTTTAGGTCACATCGCAGCCCCAGTTTCTGCTTTAATTCCAGAATAGCATCTGCCAGAGCATTTGCATCCGTAAACCCTAATGCTTTTGCAAGTGTTTCCACACGCTCCGCCCCGGTTCCCTCCGCATTAATGCGGACAAAATAATCCAGTGTCAGTCCACATGCTTCCCCATGCGGAATATGATAAATATTAGTCAGCGGAAATGAACATGCATGGGACGAAGTCGTTTTGGGAAGTGTAAATGCCAGACCTGCAATTACAGATGCCTCGCACATTTTTTCCCTTGCTTCTTCATCCGACGGATTCTCATATGCCCGATAGAGATATTTGAATACAAGTGCCGCCGCATGGATCGCTAGTGTATCACAAATTGGCTGATGTCCCTTGCTCCAATACCCTTCTATCGCATGGGACAACACATCAATTCCGGTTCCTGCAGTCACAGCCGGCGGCATGGTATAGGTCAGTTCCGGATCAATGATTGCTGCTTTCGGATAAAATCCTTCCGATACAATCGGTGCCTTTTTCCCATTTGCATGATCCGAAAGAACCGATACGCAAGTTACTTCGCTTCCGGTTCCTGCGGTAGTCGGAATCGCAATGAGCGGTAAATGTTCCGCCGGAAGTGCTACCCCTGTACCATGATATTTCCGGATAGAATCCTGTGTTAATGCCACACTTGCAGCCGCCTTCGCACAATCCATCGGGCTTCCGCCTCCCAGGGCAACCACAAATCCGATATCATTCTGACGAATAATTTCCGCACAGGCATCCACTTCTGTTACATCCGGATTTGGAGATACATCCCCGAAGGAAGCAACCAGCATTCCTTCGGATTCTTTCATAATTTTTTCTGCCAATCCACTTTTAAAAAAGAAAGGTCCGGCTACCAGAAGCCCGCGGGCACACCCCAGCTCCTGCGCTATTTTTTTTATTTCCTGTACCCTGCCTTTTCCAAAGTAAATCTTAACAGGCTGTAAATAGTCCCAGTTCATACGCATTCCTCCGGTTAGTCACAATATTTTTCATCTACCATCGTCAGTACTTCATCCAGAATTGGCAGATACTCCTTTAACTCTTCTTCTGTAATAATCAAAGGCGGGCAGATCTCTATGAAGTTTTCACGTCCAAAGGTGGCAAATCCGCGCTTCTTTAATTCTGCAAAAATCCATGGCATTACCGGACCAGGTACTCCATATTCCTGCATCGGCTCTCTGGTTTCCTTGTTCTTTACAACTTCTAAGGCTCCAAATAATCCAATGCATCTTGCCTCACCGATACATTTATGTTTCTTTACCATCTCATCCATAAACGGAGCTACGATTTCATGCATCTTTGCCACATGTCCCTCGATATCATGCTCCTTATAATAAGTCAGCGCTGCAACACCCGCTGCACATGCTAATGTATGACCGCTGTAGGTAAGTCCACACTGCAGAACATGTTCCTCAAAATATTCTGCAACCGCTTTACTTACAATACAGCCTCCAAGCTGCACATAACCACAGGTAACACCTTTTGCAAATGTAATAATATCTGGTTTGATATCGAAATTCATAAAGGCAAATGCTTTTCCTGTCCGGTAAAAACCTGCCATAACCTCATCACAGATTAAAAGAATTCCATATTTATCACATAACGCCCGCACGCCTTCCATATAACCGTCTGGTGGAAGAATCACTCCATTTGCCCCGACGATGGATTCCATCACAATCGCAGCTACATTCTGCGGACCCTCATACCGAAGCTGCAGATCCAGTGCATCCAGATACTTCTTTGTTACTTCAGCATCGTCCACTCCTTTTGTATAGCCATCACGGTACATCTGCGGATTCATGAAATGTACAAATCCATTCGCACCTCCGATTTCTGCTGCATATCTTCTCCAGTCACCGGAAGCATTGGATGCACCAAGGGTTGCTCCATGATAACTTCTGTAGCAGGAAAAAATTTTTGTTCTGCCGGTTACCATACGTGCCATTTTAATTGCATTCTCATTCGATTCTGCACCGCCATTAGTAAAGAATACTCTCTTATAAGTATCTGCTCCTGCCAGCTCTACAAGCATCTTTGCCAGTACGCTTTTTGGTTCTGACGCATAAGCCGGAGCCATAAAGCACATCTTGTCTGCCTGCTTTTTGATTGCCTCTACAATTTCCGGAAGTTCATGTCCTAAATTGGAACATACCAGAAGAGATGCCATATCTGCATATTTCTTTCCGTCATAATCATAAAAATAAATTCCTTCTGCCCGCTCCACCGGCAGTGCATCCACACCGGATTTTGACCATGACTGCATGACATAATCTTTGTGCATCTGTGCGATTTCTTTTCCTGTTAAACTCATAATTGTATCCTCCTTCATGCGTTTGAATTTTTGCTTATTTTTTGATAAACAGACCTTATTTTCGGTAACTGTAAAATAGAAAAAGCGTCCATCTCACAGAATCTTTCTGTGATTGGACGCCTTTGTCTGATCTGCTTTTATGTTAGCGCATAAAAAGAACAGATACAATGTTACAAAGTCTAATTTTTTTTGTACTCCAGTACAAATTCTATTTGTGAAGGATCTGACAGATGCCAAATCCAAGCATAACCTCAAGCCGGTTTTCTAACCTGGTCAGATCCATTTCCAGAATCTCCGATGCTTTATTGATTTTATAATTCACCGTATTCCGGTGAACAATCAATTCATTTGCCGTATCCTGCAGACTGCCGTCATGCCGCAGGTAACACTGCAGAACACCTGCAAGATCGGTATGGTGCAGCGCATCATACTCCAGAAGCGGCTGTACCGTATCCCGCACATACTCCTGCATCACTTCTTCATCTTTTAGCGCAAACAATATGCGGAAGATTCCAGCATTTTTATAAACAATCATTTTATGCCTGCCATATACCTCTTCACCGGGAATTCTCCCCAAAGCGGATACTTCTGCCATCTGATTTGCCGTCTCATAGCTTTTGTGCAGCTGCCGGAGTTCCTCTGCCTGATTTCCTACACAAAAAACAGCCATCTCCTCTTTTTTTAATTCATTACAGAAATGCTGAAAAATATACGTCAGCACATGTTTGCGCTCCTGCCCTGTATAATCACACAAAACCAGGACAAGCTGCTTTTCCTGCGCACAGCAGAGAATCCGTTTATAATTACAACGCAAATGACTGCCCAGCTGGGAATGAAGCTGTTCCATACGTTCTCCTGCCACCGTATTTTTCTGCACCTCCACCCGGATGGTAACTGCTGTATAAACACTGTCTGCCAGATATCCCTTGCGCATAAGCGGAAAAACATACAGTTCTTCCTGTGCCGGACACAAAAATGCATTATTGAGTGCTGCAGTCACTTCAATCCGGCTCTGTTGTTCTTTTGTAATGGCAAAACAGATAATCCGCATGATTTCTGCCATATGAATTTTCCATGGCACTTCAAATACCGGAAATGCTTTTTCATTGGCGAAATCCAAAACATCCTGTCCGATTTTATCAACATACGGACCGATATTAATAACAATCCCACTGGCTCCGTTGCGATACACTTCCTGTACCAGCTTAAGAAGCGGTAATTTTTCGCTGATGCCGATGCCTGTCGTAAAAGTAAGTTCCTGCCCCTGCAAAAAAGCAGATATCGTATCACTGTCAACCATATGTGTCCAGAGTACTTCCCGGTCCAGCCCCGCTTCTCCAGCCACCAGCTTCATTTCCAGATGTTCTACCTGTTTTACAATCTCTCTCAGTGTAATACTCATTTTTTCCTCACTACAGTATCAACGACAGACCTGACACAAGAAGCAGCACATACGTCAGGTTTAAAAAAGTCCTCTGCGATACCTTTTTTACGAGTTTTTTCCCCACCCAGGTTGCAATAAACAACGGAATCACGCTGATAAGAATCAGCCGGATATTATAATTATCAAATGCCCCCTGACGCACCTGTGATTCCAGTAATACAGAATTCAGCACCACCCACACCGGTGCGATTGTCGCACGGAATTCTTCTTTATCTTTTAATACCTGCGTAGCATAAACTACAAGCAGTGCCCCTCCGGACACAAACATTCCGTGAATCACGCCTGCCAGCAAAAGAACCACAAGCAGAACACCTTTCGGCAGCGTATGTTCCCGGTGATACAGCAAATTCTTTCCTGCAATCAGAATAATAATAATTCCATATAAAACAAGGAGAAACTTTTCCGAAGGAACTGCCTTACAGATCTGAATACCGATCTCCATACCCACAACCATAAATACGCAGATCTTTGCAAGTTCTTTTTTGTTCATATGGTGATAACTCATCACTGCGATCATCAGTCCGGACAACAGCGCCATTACATTGAGTACTACCTTCGCGTTATCCATACCAAGCAGATACATGGATGGCGGCATGGCAAGCACTGTCCCGGCAAATCCGGTAATCGCCTGAATTACATTTGCAACAAACAACACAAATAAAAAAATAATCTCTTTCATATCATTTCCTCTTTTGGTGTTGTCTGTTTATCGTACAAAAATAAGCCTGGATTCATTATAGCATTCACTGCTTCTGAAATCCAGACTTATTGTTATATGCTATTCTTTTTCTATCGTCCCACCGCACAGCACATGATCATCCTGATAGAACACTGCCGCCTGTCCCGGTGTCATGGCACGCTGCGGTTCGTCAAACTGCGCCAGCAAGGTACCGTCCGGCTGCGGATACAGCGTACACGCTGCTCCCGCATGGGAATAACGGATTTTACCGATTGCCCTGACCGGCTCTGTCAGTTTTTCCTCCGCCATATAATTGATGTTGTCCACATGGCAATCGTGGGAAAACAGACTCTCGGATTTGCAGAGCACAACTTCATTCGTCTCCGGGCGAAGCTCCCTGACAAAGATCGGGGTTGTTGAAGAAATGCCCAGTCCTTTGCGCTGCCCGATCGTGTAATGAATCAGCCCGCGGTGCTGTCCCATAATGTTTCCTTCTTCATCGACAAAATTACCCGGTTTGCTTTCTTTTCCGGTCTCCTGTGTAATAAAAGAGGCATAATCATGATCCGGTACAAAACAGATATCCTGACTATCATGCTTTGTGGCAACCGGAAGACCGATCTCCTCTGCGATCTGGCGGATATGAGGCTTATCATAATCTCCCACCGGCATCAGGGTACGGGAAAGCTGATCCTGTGTCAGATTGTAAAGTGCGTAGGTCTGATCCTTCGCCGCTGTAACGGAATTGCGGATCGTATAGCGGCCATTCGGCAGCTGCATGATACGCGCATAGTGTCCGGTGGCAATGTAATCTGCACCGATCTCTAACGAACGGTGCAGCAGTGACTCCCACTTGACATAACGGTTGCAGGCGATACACGGATTCGGTGTACGCGCTTTTTCGTATTCTGACACAAAATAATCAATGACATATTTGTGGAAATCTTCCTTAAAATTCATCACATAATAAGGAATTTCCAGGCGCTCCGCCACGCGGCGGGCATCCTCCACTGCAGAAAGTCCACAGCAGCCACCTTCCTGTGACTGCATAAAGACATCTTCATCCTGCCAGATCTGCATGGTGACACCAATCACATCGTATCCCTGTTCTTTTAACAGATAGGCCGCCACGGAGGAATCTACACCTCCGGACATGCCGACAACTACTTTTTCTTTCATTTAATACTCCTCTTCCGGAGCCTCTTCCTTCTCACTGATATCATTAACCGGACGCTCTAATCCCTCGATCTTGATATTGTGTTTCTCTGCATAATCCCATAAAGCAGCATGAATTGCTTCCTCTGCCAGCAGGGAGCAATGCACCTTCACTGGTGGAAGTCCGTCGAGTGCTTCCATAACGGCCTTGTTGGTTACCTGCAGTGCTTCCTGGATCGTCTTACCCTTTACAAGCTCGGTTGCCATACTGCTGGTTGCCACTGCTGCACCGCAGCCGAAAGTTTTAAATTTTGCCTCCTGGATGATGCCATTGTCATCAATATCCAGGTACATACGCATGATGTCTCCGCACTTTGCATTTCCAACAGTGCCAACACCACTTGGGTTCTCAATCTCTCCTACGTTTCTTGGGTTATTAAAATGGTCCATTACCTTTTCGCTGTACATTTTGTTTCTCTCCTTCTGCAAAATATTCTATCCGTTTTTCCGCACAAAATCCTCATACAGAGGAGACATGCTGCGCAGACGTTCGATAATTGCCTTCAATTTATCTACCGTATAATCAATATCTTCCATGGTTGTCTTCTCGGAAAGTGTCAGACGAAGACTTCCATGTGCAATCTCGTGTGGCAGTCCGATTGCTAAAAGCACGTGTGACGGATCTAATGATCCGGATGTGCAGGCGCTTCCGCTGCTGCCACAAATGCCCGCCTGATCGAGAAGGATCAGCATGGATTCTCCCTCGATAAACCGGAAACAGAAGTTGGCATTATTTGGAAGACGGTCGGTACGGTCTCCGTTTAAGCGGGTGTACGGGATCTCTGCAAGCACACGCTCGATCAGATGATCACGCAGTTTTACTTCATACTCCGTGTTCTTTTCCATATTGGCAGCTGCAAGTTCCGCTGCTTTCCCAATTCCGACGATACCCGGAACATTGTGTGTGCCGGCACGGCGCTGCCGTTCCTGTGCACCTCCGTGAATGAAAGAACGGATCTTTACGCCTTTGCGGATATACATGACTCCGATTCCCTTTGGTCCGTTGATCTTGTGACCGCTGGCACTGAGCATGTCGATATTCATCTCATCCACATTGATCGGCACATGTGCAAATGCCTGTACCGCATCGGTATGGAACAGTACCCCGTGTTTCTTTGCAATCGCACCGATTTCCTTCAGTGGCTCGATGGTTCCGATCTCGTTGTTTGCTGCCATGACAGAGATGAGAATTGTATCCGGACGGATGGCTGCCTCAAGCTCGTCCAGCTTAATCTTACCATTTTCATCCACACCGACATAAGTCACTTCAAATCCGTGCAGTTCCAGCCACTGTGCTGTGTGCAGGATCGCATGGTGCTCGATCGCGGATGTGATAATGTGCTTTCCCTTGCTGCTGTATGCCTCTGCGGTTGCTTTGAGTGCCCAGTTATCGGACTCGCTTCCGCCTCCGGTGAAATAAATTTCCTCGGTCTTTGCCCCGATCACATCTGCAATCTGCTTTCTTGCTTTTGCAACCGCACGCTCCGACTCTCCTGCAAAGCTGTAAATAGCTGCCGGATTACCGTAATGCTCCGTAAAATACGGGAGCATCGCATCAAGAACTTCCGGGTATACCTGTGTGGTAGCCGCATTGTCCAGATAGATTAATTTACTCATACTCTTCCTACTTTCTTTTCTTTTTTAATAAGGAGCACATCGCATGAGATATCTCTTCGAGATACCTCATATCACATAATCCCCATTTTTTTCTCTCTGCCAGTCAACCAGATCCTGCAATGTGATATGATCCACAACACTGCAGATGGCATCATTAATCTTTTTCCAGAGAATCAGGGTAACACAGTCTTCCCGTTTCTCACAGTTGACATCGTCTCCCTCATCGAGACATGCAACCGGTGCCAGCGATCCCTCGGTCAGGCGGAGAATCATTCCAACGGTATACTCCTCCGGTGCTTTACGCAACAGATATCCACCCTGTGCTCCACGCACACTGCGCACATAACCGGCGCGGTTTAATACGGATATGATCTGCTCCAGATATTTGTCGGAAATCTCCTGACGTCTTGCAACATCTTTTAAACTGATCGGCGCTCCTGTGTTGTTCAATGCCAGATCCAGCATCAGTCTCATGGCATATCTACCTTTTGTTGAAATCTTCATGATAATATATCTCTTCTTTCTTAAAAAATGTACAGCATTTAAAACTTAGTATTCCTACTAAGTTACTATACATTGGTAAGATAAATTTGTCAATCTATTATCAATCGATATTTTTCCTGCTTTCTTTGCGCATTTGTTTCTGGCGGTACATATTCTGATCGGCAAGTGACAGATACTCATCTATAGTCTCTTCTCCCCCCGCAAACGTCAGCTCTACACCGATACTGATCATAATGTTTTCCTTGGTCAGCCGGCTCTGCACACGATCCGTGTACTGTTGTGCCTTTTTGGAAGTCGCATATGGGAAAAATCCGATGAACTCATCGCCTCCGTATCTGCATACATATCCCTGCTGTGGGCATTCTTCCTCAAGAACCTGTGCAATTCTTATCAGTACCTGATCTCCAAATTCATGTCCATATGTGTCATTCACAGATTTAAAATCATCCGCATCCACAAAGACAAGTGCACATACAATCCCCTTTTCCTGATACTTTGCAAATGCCGGACGGATAATGTCCGTATATGCAATCCGGTTACAGATACCGGTCAGCGGATCCCTGTTGTACAGCATCTGGAGTTTGTTTGCTGCATTCTCCAGCTGTTTTTGCTTAAACTGCGTTTCCAGTGTCTTTACAATCGTGCTGTGAATGTCATAATAATATGGATTATCATACAGAAAGCGTCCGTTTTTCATTACCAGATAACCAACCGACTGTTCCCGGAAATGAATCGGGGTAAACAGATAGGCATTCTGGCTTCCTGTTTCTTCCAGATGGCGGTTCAGTTCCCCGACACTGGCAAATGCCATTCTCTTATGGTTCTCAAATCCATCTGCCACCACAAGATTCTTTTCATCATAGCCTTCCACCGGAAAATCCGTATCCTCATCGGCCGCAAACAGCTTGCGATCCACCACAAAATATACCCCGTCACATCTCAGTTTCTGGAAATAGTCAACAATATATTCAAAAATTTCCCGGAAACCATTGCACCTTGCCATCTGCGCTTCCAATTCCACGAGAAGGGAATCATCCTCATCTTTTTTGACTGCGGCGACAATCTTTTCCCTTAAATATTCACGGTAATTTACCATGCCGTTATTCGGACAGCCACAGCTTTCTCCGTAAATACAGGTAACCGGAATATAATTGCGTTCTTCCACCGGTTTTCCTTCCCAGATACGGAGCAGTACATCCACACAAAGCTTTCCGATCTCCTCCCGGTCCTGAAATACAGTCGTAATCTGCGGACGGAAATAAGCTGCCTTATCCAGATTATCAAAGCCCGTCACCAGAAAATCGTCCGGTACGCGGTACCCCCACTGTTCTGCCTCTGCACAGATTCCTGCCGCAATATTGTCATTTGCACAGACAAACACATCCGGAAGTTTTGCACCGCTATGGACATACTCGCGCATATAGTTCACGCCGGTCTCATAGTCGTAATCCCCACATAAAATCGGATTGTCATCCAATGTCATTCCATATTTTTTCAGGCATTCGCAGTACGCAGCAACACGTTCCAGATTTCCGAAAGCATCTTCCGGGCCTCCGGCAAAAACAAATCTGCGGCATCCATGCACTTCGTATAAATGTGTCATAAATTCACGGATCGGACGCCGGTTATCTGCACCCACATAATAAAATCCGTTGATATACCAGTCCAGAGAAAGAACCGGAACCCCGCAATTCTGCAGGCGTTCTACAATCTTTTCTTTTTGCCGGACATCCACAATATTGCTTCCATCCAGTATAATTCCATCAAACGCTGACAGATCCGGCAGATTATAAATATTATATTCGCCCGTATTATGCAATGCATCTTTGCTCCAATTGCCATAACAATTGTACTGATACAAAGCAATATCCTCATCCAGTTCCCTGATCCGCCGGATGATCCCATCTACCCAGGCATACGTAATCATCCGACGCCAGCCGTCTGATATCAATGCTATTTTTTTCAATTGTCCTCCCCCATATACCAATTCATGCCGATATGTTTAATTTATCACAAAAAACCAAAGGCTTCAATGCTGTTCTATACAAAAAACATGTATCCTTTGTGATTTTTAACTTTTTATGTTATGATAGGATTCTAGACTTTAGAAAAGAGGATATTTTATGGCAAAAGGAACTGCTGGAAAAAACTATTGGGCACTTCTTTTGATGATTCTCGCAGGTGTTGTACTGGGTGGCTTTATCGGTCAGCTTAGTGCCGGTGTCCCGGCTCTCCGTTGGCTGAATTACGGACAGACCTTTGGTCTTTCCAACCCACTGGTACTTGATCTGGGAATTCTGGTGCTCACATTTGGATTAACCATAAAAATAACGATCGCCGGCATCATCGGAATTGTGCTGGCGATCCTGATTTACCGTTTCCTGTAACAGGTGCTTATTTCAGGAAACGCTCGAGACTGCGCATATGCTCCTTCATCGTCTCCCGTCCCATGCGGTAGGCGGCAAGGAGTCTCTGCCGGTCTCTTTCTACTTTGCTGACTTCTATCTTTTTGGGTGGACGAATGACAAACAATTCCCCACGTTCTTCTTTTCCCCGGATATATTCCAGTTCTTCGTTGTAATGCTCATGCCGGTGTTCCATGGCATCAATCATCGCCGGATACCTGCGAAGCGATACCTTCGCCAGCGGCATCAGCTGATTCTTTTTTTTCACATAATCCCGCGGCTGCGTCAGAACCACTACCGTTTTATCAAACCCAAGTTCCTGCATTTTCTGCACCGGAATGGAATCTGCTACGCCTCCATCAAGCAATTCATATCCATCCACGCAGACCGGCTTTGACACAATCGGCATGGATGCCGATGCTCTCATCCATTCCATTTCTTTCTTATCACACCGATCCACTTTTTTGTAAAGAGCTTTCCCGGTTTTGGCATCTGTCACCACCACGTAAAAATCCATCGGATTCTTGCGGTAAGTCTCATAATCAAACGGATCAAGATGCTCCGGGATATCATGATAACAGAACTGTTCCCCGAACATATCCCCTGTTTTCAAAAATGTGCGCAGTCCCGCATACTGCGGTTTATTACAGTACGCTGCATTGTAACGAATGACACGTCCCGGCTGATTGGACTTATAATTACAGCCAAACACTGCCCCTGCTGACACGCCCATCGCTCCGTCAAATGTTATCTGATGCTCCATCATCACGTCGATGACTCCGGCGGTGAACATTCCGCGCATGGCTCCGCCTTCCATGACCAGTCCTTTTTTCATCATCGAATCCCTTCTTTAAAATAAACAGTACTTTTCAGAATCTATCATCTGTTTTGTATTCTAGCTTTCTTTTTCCATGATTTCAAGGGTCGAAACCATGATTCTACCTTAACATTTCCTTATTTTTACATAATCCCGCTTTCTTCTGCCCAAACTAATAAATATTTGTAGAGGAAAAGGAGTATGCCCTATGTATGGTTCACTATTTTATGTATTGCCCATTCTGGCAGTAATTGCAAAAACTGTTTTCCGCGCAGTCCTTCCCTTGCTGATCGGCTGTATGATTGCCTATGTAGTTAATATCCTTATGTGTTTTTACGAAAAAGGGTATGCAAGAATATGCCGTATGGCAGCCATTGCGCCCTTACAGCGTCCCCTATGTATGACACTCTCCTACCTTTCGCTTGTGCTTGTGATCCTGATCTTATGGTGGATGATCGTTCCTCAGCTGTTATCCTGCATCCGGATCATCGCAACCGATTTCCCTCAGGTTTTAGAATTACTGTGTGAGTGGGCAAACGAACATCTGCAAATGGATCTTGGCATGGAAAACGAAATCCGGGCATGGATGAATGAACCCTTTTGCTGGGATACACTGATCGCAAAAATCCCCCGTCTGGCAAAAGGCATGAAAACTTCCCTGGAGAAACTTGGCAGCTGGCTTTTAATTTTTCTGCCGGGACTGATGTTTTCTTTTTATCTGCTTGCTGCCAAAGAATCCCTCTTACGGATGGGCAGTTCCCTGATCGACCGGTGTTTCGGTGTTTTCCAAGGGAAAAAAATACGTTATGTACTGACGATTCTCAATCAGTCCTTCCATCATTTTCTGGCAGGACAGACCATAGAGGCAGTAATCCTCGGTATGCTTTGTACCATCGGCATGTGGATTCTGCGTCTTCCCTATGCTGCCATGATCGGTTGTCTGGTAGGTGTAACCGCACTGCTACCGGTCATCGGAGCTTATATCGGTGCCGCAGCCGGTGCGTGTATGCTTCTTACGGTTTCCCCGGTAAAAGCACTGGTATTTCTTATCTTTTTAACAATTCTCCAGCAGATCGAAGGCAATTTTATCTATCCCCGTGTGGTCGGACATTCCATCGGGCTGCCCGGCATCTGGGTACTTGCCGCAGTCATTGTCGGCGGTGGGGCATTCGGTATCTGGGGAATCCTGTTTGCCGTGCCACTTGCAGCAGCCATCTACCGGCTGCTCCGTCCCTCAATCAATTAAAGCCGTGCAGCAACGCTGCACGGCTTCTTAAAAATAAGCAGAAATCAAATAGAGCTTACGCTCTCTGTGTTTTTTAAACTAAATGGAACCAGTTCATGTGTGGCCGGTTTGTTGAGATCAATCATGCCAAACAACAAGTCAATGCTTTTTCTGGCAATCTTTTCATACCCCTGACAAACCGTCACAATCTTTGGATTATAATAATCTGCAAGAAGTGTTCCGTCAAATCCGATCACCGAAATATCCTCCGGCACCCGCAGACCCGCATCAAAAATCGCGCGCATGGCACCAACTGCCATCACATCACTCATGGCAAAAACCGCTGTAATGGATCTTTTGGAAGCCAGCATCCGGTTCATGGCATTGTATGCACTCTCATACGAGAACCGCGCTACCGCATAACTTTCTTCCTCAAATTCACAGCCATGTTTTATAAAGCTGCGCTTCGCTCCTGCTTTACGGTATTTACTTGGGGAAGATAATGCCATATCTCCCCCGATAACAGCAATATCGCGATGTCCGTGATCAAACAGATAATCAACCGCCATCTCCGCAGCTGCCATATCATCTGTTGAAACCGACGCAAGATTCCGAAATCCCAGTTTATCCGCCCGATCTGTCACCAGCACACACGGAACATTGACCAGTTCAAATTCTTCATGAAAGTACTGTATATTACCTCCAAGGAACAAAATTCCCATCGGCTTATGTTCCCTGCACATCCGCACAGCCTCTTTCACTTCATCTGCATCTTCATCCAGATAATGCACCCGCAGGGAATAATCCGATCCCTCAATAGTATCCTGAATCACCTCTATAATATTTGTAAACAGCATATTCGAAGTACCTTTTACGAGAATCAGAATACTCTGGCTCACGGTCTGTTTTAAATGCTTGGCATTGTTATTTGGTACAAACTGGTAAGCTTCCACAATTCGCATAATGCGGTCACGGGCTTCTTCGCTGACATCTCTTCTTCCATTCAGGACACGGGAAACCGTACTGACAGAATATCCTGCCTCTTTCGCAATATCTACAATTGTCATTCCTTCACCTCGTATATACAGACGAAATGTCTATTTTCTAGCCCTTGACAGCACCTGCAAGAACTCCTTCTATTATATATTTCTGGCACGCAATATAAAAGATAATAATTGGCAGAATTGCAAGAACAAGTACCGCCATCATGGCACCCCAGTCGATCTGTCCATGACTCTGCTTCAGAAACTGGATCGCAATTGGAATGGTTTTATACTTATTAATATTCAGCACCAGACTCGGCAGAAGGTAATCGTTCCATACCCACATAGCCTCAAGAATGGCAACGGTAACTGTCGTTGGCTTAAGAATTGGAAATACAACCTTGAAGAACGTCTGCAGCGGTGTACATCCATCGATCATGGCTGCTTCCTCAATCTCTAAAGAAATTCCCTTTACGAAACCGGTAAACATAAATACCGCAAGTCCCGCTCCAAATCCCAGATATACTACAATAATTCCAAGAGGATTGGACAGATGCAAAATATTTGCAAATTTTGATAACGTAAACATTACCATCTGGAATGGAACAATCATGGAAAACAGGCACAGTACATAAATTGTTTTTGTCACTCTTGTATGGACTCTGGTAATATACCATGCACACATGGAGCAGCAGATAATAATCAATGCAACCGACCCTACTGTAATAAACAGGGAAATTCCAAAACTGTTCCAGAAATTTGTCTTGCGGATACCATTGGAATAGTTCAGCCAGCCACAGAATGCACGTTCAACACCATGGGTAAATTTATCCCAGCCAGCGGAAAGCGGCTCTGTTCCAAGTGTAAACGGATGTCTGAAAATAAAGGCTTTTCTTTTAAAAGAATTTAAAAGGACTACCAGAATTGGTGCAATCCATAAAATGCTGATAACCGTAAATGCCAGTGTCCAGATCCAGCCATGTTTTGCCTGACGGACAGCACTTACCTGATTGTTATTCTTTTTCGCCATTAGTCCTGCACCTCCTTGCTTGTAGTCAGTTTATTCTGAACCAGCGCAATAACCGCAACCATAATAAAGAAGATAACCGCTTTGGCCTGACCAACACCCTGCCATCCGGTCGTTCCATACATTGTGTCATAAATATTTAATGCCAGAAGCTGTGACATCTTGCCCGGATTACCACCGGTCAGAGCGAAGTTCTGATCAAATAACTTAAATCCATTGGTCAGCGTCAGGAATGTACAGATGGTGATCGTCGGCATCAGCATCGGAAGTGTCACATGCCGGAGCAGCTGCCAGGAATTTGCACCATCAATCTTTGCTGCCTCGATTAATTCTCCAGGAATATTCTGGATTCCTGCAATATAGATAATCATCATATATCCGATCTGCTGCCAGCATACTACAATAATCATACCCCAGAACGCATACCACTGTGTGGATACGATTGTCTTGGAGAAATTGGATAATACGCTGTTAAAAATCATCAGCCAGATATAACTGAGTACGATACCACCAATCAGGTTTGGCAGGAAAAATACGGTACGGAAAAGATTGGTACCCCTGATGCCTTTGGTAAGTGCCATCGCAATGAGAAATGAAATCACATTGATGATCAGCACCGATACAACCGTAAATAACGCTGTATACCATAATGAATGAATAAATGTTGTGTCTAACTTTCCGTTTACAAAAAAGATTCTCGAATAATTCTGTAACCCTTTCCATTTCCAGTCTGTAACGGTTGTGAACTTACAAAAAGATAAGAAAATTCCATATACAAACGGTACAATAAATCCAATTGCAAATGCAATCATTGTCGGAAGCAGAAAAATCGGGAAATATTTTTTAATTGCTTTTTCCATAATACATTCCTTTCACTAACTGCAGCTCCTGCCAGTACCAGCCCACACTGCAGGTGCTTCTTTTAAAAAAGGAGTAAGCGGCATGCCACTTACCCCTTTTCTCATCATCTTTGATTACTGTGCATCATCTTCATGGGCGATCTTCCACTGATTTGCCCATCCATCAACAAATGCGGTCTTAACAGCATCCCACTCACCTTCACCTGCGGTATAGGCAGTCAGGGCAGAAACAACATCCGCTCTCCAGTCATCTACGTTTGGAGTAGCATTGAAGCTCCATGCTACAGATGTTTTTCCGTCAGTCATTAACTTGTTTGCAGCCTGTGCAAATGCATTCTTTGTCTCGTAGTCACCTGTAAATGTATCATACGGAGCAGTAAGTCCCATCTGATTTGTAATGGCATCACGTCCCTCGTCAGAAGTGATTACCCAGTTTAAGAACTCAAGTGTTGCATCAATATCTTCCTGGGATGCCTTTGCGTTAACTGCCCAGTAGTTCTCAGTACCAACACAAAGTCCTTCATTCTCATCATCTACACCAAAGTAAATTGGCATCATGGATAAGTCATCTGCTGTAACGGCATATCCGTTCTCCTCGTTTGTTAACGGAGAGAACTCCCAGTCACCATTCTGATAGAAAACTGCCTCTCCCATACCAAACTCAGACTCTGCATTTAATGCACCGGAGTTTAATGTCTTAGGATCTGCTGCGGAATCAGATACATACATATCCCATACATTTTTGAAGTTATCAAGATAAGTTCCCTTAATGGACTCTTCACCGGCTGTAAGATCACATCCATCATCCTTGAACTCATAGTACAGTGGCATATTTGCAAGATGTCCGGCAAATCTCCAGGAAGATCCGTCATCCAGTCCTGCGGAAGCAAATGCCTCTGTCAGATCAGTTCCAAGTTCTTTATTGATGTCATCAATACGGGAATTGATGTCATCTGCAACTTTCTTTAAAGTATCAAAGTTGTTAATCTCATCTACCGAAGAAACTACAGCGCCATCCATGCCACAGTATCCTTCCAGAATTGTCTTGTTGTAGATCAGGCCGTAGCACTCATAGCAGTTTGCAATGGCAGCTACCTTATCATCATAGTTGATTACAAGAGACTTATCTGTCAAGTGCTTATAAAGTTCAGAGTCCTTCAGATCATATGTATAATCGTTCCATGTCTGTGCTGCGGAAGAATTTCCTACATTGAAGATGGTAGGTGCATCCGACTTTGCCATCTCGGACTGTAATGTTGTATTGTACTGTCCGTCTGCTGCAGTAAGCACATTTACCTCTACACCGGTCTGATCGGTATAGGTCTGTGCCAGATCCTGCCAGGCTTCGTCTGTCTCTGGTTTAAAGTTTAACATGTAAACCTTTCCAGAACTCTTGCTGGTCTTGTCTCCACCCTGTGTGGATGTGCCGCCCTTATCGCTTCCGCATCCTGCGAATGCTGTGACAACCATTGCGGCAACCATTAATGCTGATACAATTTTCTTTTTCATGTTTTCACCCTCCTGAAATAAATACGTTCGTAGCGTTACCGTTCATACGGCAGCTCCTGATTGAAAACGTTCACGGCAATGTTTCCGGTAACGTTTTCAGTAAGCAGAGTATACACCTACTTTGCACAGTTTCGCCAGTGTTATTCTCATTTTTGTGAAATAAGTAAGTTTTCCTCTCTATTTTTCGTGCATATTGCACAACGCTTTTCCCTTTGCTTGACATGTATAGGCTGTCGATATATACTTTCATGTATAGACTGTCTATAGTACTTATCACTGAAAGGAGGTCATATACCATGGGTATTGACAAAAATCTCGTACAGGGAAGCATGGCATTGCTGCTTCTGCGCCTTTTGGAAACGAAAGATATGTATGGCTACGAAATGATTGAAGCTCTTCGCAGCAAATCCAACAACGTCTTTGAACTGAAAGCCGGCACCCTGTACCCACTGCTCCACTCTCTGGAGAGCAAGGGCTATGTGCGGTCCTATGAGGATGCCTCTTCCGGGAAAAAACGCAGATATTACCAGCTGACAGAGGCCGGCCGACATCATTCTTCCGAAAAAAAGCAGGAATGGATGGCTTATCAGGCTGCTGTAAGCAATGTGTTAAGTTTTGAAGGAGGAATCTGATATGGAGGAAAAAGAATATCTGCAGACCCTGGGCGAACAGATTTTAAACCCACATGCACGTACCCATGTGCTGGAAGAAATTCAGGAACACATTGACGAACAGATGCAGGATTATATAGATACAGGAATGTCTCCGGACGCAGCAGAAAAAGAAGCTGTCCGGCAGATGGGAGACCCGGTTGCAGCCGGCACGGAATTAAACCGGATCCATCGTCCCCGGTTTCCGGGTGTTTTGTTCGGCATTGCGGTGGCTCTTACATTATCCGGAATTTTCATGCAATATATCCTGTATGGTTCTGAACCACTTAACACCACCTATTCCAACACCGTGTTTATGCAGCATGCCGTTTTCTATCAGGTGATTGGCTTCGGCATTATTCTGTTTGGGATGTTCAGCAATTACATGTGTTTATCAAAATACAGCTGGTTTTTATACGGTCTGTTTTTTGGATTCGCGCTGCTCGCCTGCTTCTTTCCGGGCACGTTCTCTTTCTGGCAGACCCGTACCTTTAGCTATTATCTGTGTCTGCTGTATCCACTGTCCTATGCACTGCTGCTATACTCCAACCGGAAAAAAGGATGGAAAACCATTGTCTGGCTGCATGTGCTGTCACTCCTGTTTTTCGGAGCGATCCTAAGCCACACCAGTGGTTTTGTATGGCCGCCGGTTCTGGCATTTGTTTTTCTGTCCGTCCTGCTGTCCGGAATCTGTATCCAAAAAAGGATTCTGCCCGGTTCCAAAAAGGTTCTCTGGTGCTGGACACTTCTTCCTTATATCGGAATCGCAGCTTTGGCAGGCAGCCTGTTTTTACGTCCGCAAACCTATCTGTATGACCGCCTGTTGACTGCACTCGGACTGCAGCATACTGACGACGGACCTGGCTTTACGAGACTTGCCCTGCAGTATGAACAGACACGTTTTTCCCTGTTCGGTGGAAGTTCTGTCAGTGACCGTCTTCCACGGGAAGAACTTTACTCTACCTATCTGCTGCACAGTATTTTTCTGTGGTTCGGCATTGCGGCCGGCATTTTAATCATCGCTGCACTTGCCTTTTTTGCGCTGTACAGCATGCACTGTGCGCTGCGGCAGAGCAACCGTCTGGCAATGCTGCTTGGTACTGCTGCCAGCGGAGTCCTTCTCCTTGAGCTGTTCAACTATGTACTGACGAACTTTGGCATCAATCTGTTTTATACCGCCTCTGTTCCGTTCTTATCTTACGGACTTACCGGCACAGTTGCCAATTCCATTCTGGTGGGGATTCTGCTAGGGATCATCCGAAACCGGAATGTGTTGTATGAAAAAGAATCCGGCCCAGCCGTGATTCCGGATACCGGAACGGTTTAAACAGCAAACGGCATAGCCTGTGATCCCTGCAATATGTACCGGATCACAGCTATGCCGTTTTTATCTTGTTTTATTTCCGTAGTAAAAGAAAAATCGGGTGAGCTGGCGGCTTCTTTGCCACCGGATCATCCGATTTTAGTATCTGCCTGTTACAAATCGCAGGAAGGATACCGGTTTGCGTCCGTAGCTCTTCGTCCGTTTCACGTAATCCTTGTAATACTGAACTACCTGAGCAAAGGACATGGTTGGATCGATTGCATACATCATCGATACACCTCCTTTTTTATTTTGGTGTGCGCCCTTCTCAATTATCTTATGTCATATGGGCTGATATGTTCGAAATGATTTTCTCATTTCTTGTATACATTATAACACCGTCTTTGGTAGTATTCAACAAAAATAACGTAAAATTTTTGTGCAAATCACATATTGCTTTTGTAAATATTGCTCATAAATAAATGTTCCCGCAACAATTCTTTCTGCGTCCTCTCTGCTGTCCAGAAAATATTATTGCCTGTGATTACAGCTTTTAGTGCAATTGGTTCCACACCCGCCTTTTTATATTCTGCCAGAAATACATCCACCTGATCCGAATTCATTTCCGAAAAAATCAGCATTTCTGCCGGAAATTCCGGACCGTCATATTTTTTTGCCTCTCTGGTAAATCCCTGTATCTGCGCCAGCGTGCCCAGTTTCTGGGAATAATCCTTGCGGGCAACATCTATGATACGGATGCCTAATGTCCTGCATACATTCTGAATCACTGCGTATTTATCCCGGTTTATACGAAAAAGTAATATTGTCTGTGCCATAATTTTCTCCCTGCTGATCCGCTGCCTTACCTGTGTCTGTTTTCATCAGACTCCGAACTCCCTGTAATCCTCCGGCAAAAAACGATGGTAAATGATATGGATTCCCTCATCCTTAAAACAATAATAATAGGGATCTTCCTCATCCTCCGCAAACCGGAACATCCAGTCGAATTCCCCATTTTCGATCTTCTGACATTCCACATGGGACGAATGTTTACAGAACAGTTCCCTGATCTCCTGCATGGTACAGCCATGCCTGCCAACCAGTTCCACCAGTTCCCGGATAAATTCATCCGGCTTTTCATGCTCATGGACATATACACTTCCCTGTTCCGGAATATAAAAACAGAAACGCCCTTTTTTTGCCGTCACACCTACATCCCCGAGTTTTTCCTGCCAGGTTTCCGGCAGATGCTGCAGGCGATGAAGCATTTGTTCTTCTCCCTCCTGCACGTCAAAAAAGTGATTCAGAGAGGACAGGGGATAGTATAACCGGATGGCTTCTTTTCGAAATCCCAGTTTTGCCTGTTCCTCTTTGATCGTGTCCGTCAGACTTTTTTCCAGCCGCTCGTATCCCATCCTGTCCTCCTGTATCCATAGTTGCATGATAAAATCTGCTTTACTGACCCTGCTGCAGAATCTGCCGTGTCTTGGGATCATCCGGCGGCAGATTACAGTGCAGGACATGAAATCCTCCGGTCTGTGACCCTTCAATCACATTGATTGCCCCATTGTACAGTCTTGTCTTTCCAGTTCCAATCTCATGATTCGTAAGCCCTGCCAAAAGCACATTGATTGCCGCTCCATGGGATACCGCAGCCACTGCCTGATGCCCCGTTGCCGCAAGAAGCTCCATCGCACGCTCCATGCGTTTCTGCACATCGGCAAACGGCTCCATTCCTTCGACATGGTCGCCTGCCGCAAGTGCAAAATACTCTTTTTTATCTTTTACCAGTTGTCCGGAAAACGGGCCAAGATCCCGCTCAATCAGCTCCTGCATCGGCTCTACACCGTCTCTGCTTAACCCGATCTGTGCAGCAATCTCCTCCCCTGTGCAGTGTGCACGTTTCAGTGGGCTTGTATACACAGCTTCTATCCCCAGCCCCCGCAGCGTCTGCCCACAGCGTACTGCCTGTGCAATCCCTGCCTCATTCAGCTCAATATCTTCCCTTCCCTGAAATCGGTTCACATGATTCCAGTCGGTCTCTCCGTGTCGGATCAAATAGATTTTCATTTCTTATGCTTACCAGCCTCAAAAAATTTCTTTGTTTCATATACAACCACACCATTTAAAGCAAACAGCGCAATCATATTCGGCAGTGCCATCAAACCATTAAAGATATCTGCGATGGTCCAGACTGCACTTACGGTCATATATGGACCGATAAATACTGCCAGAATATAAATCCAGCGGAACACCATTACTTTTTTCATATTTCCACCGGTCAGATATTCCAGACATCTCTCACTGTAATAATCCCATCCAAGAATCGTTGTAAAGGCAAAAAATACCAGACACATCATCAGGACAAAAGAAGATACCACATGAGGGAACGGAAGTCCGTTCTGGAACGCATATGTAGTAACCTGAACGCCCTCGAGTCCATCCACCTGCCATGCTCCGGTCAGTACAATGGAAAGTCCGGTCAGTGTACAGATCACAATCGTGTCAATAAATGTACCTGTCATGCTGACAAGTCCCTGACGCACCGGCTCATGTGTCTGTGCTGCTGCCGCTGCGATCGGCGCACTACCAAGTCCTGCCTCGTTTGAGAAAATGCCCCTTGCAACACCGTTTTGCATGGCAACAAACATACTGCCTACCACACCACCGGTGACTGCACGCGGATGAAATGCGCCCTGCACAACCGTAACAACCGCTGCCGGAACTTTTGTAATATTACAGATAATTAAAATCAACGCAAATACAAAATATGCAACTGCCATAAACGGAACAACAATCTGGCTGACACTTGCTATACGCTTGATTCCGCCAATCAGCACGGCACCCACACAAAATGCAAGGATCAGGGAAGCGATTACAACCGTCCAGGAATAAGTTCCGATTCCCGGAATTGCCACGGTATGAACCTTATTCGGGTCAAAAAAGTTCTGGATGGCACTGGCTATACCGTTCACCTGGCTGAATGTTCCGATTCCGAACAGACCTACACAGACTCCAAAAAAGGCAAAAATCTTTGCAAGCCATTTCCATTTCGATCCCATTCCCTGTTCAATATAGTAGAACGGACCACCCAGACTGTGTCCGTCTTTGTCAACTACACGGTATTTGATGGCAAGTAATCCTTCGGAAAATTTTGTTGCCATTCCGAAAAATGCCGCCACAATCATCCAGAACAATGCCCCCGGGCCGCCTGCGCATACCGCAGTTGCCACGCCGACAATGTTTCCCGTACCGATCGTCGCACTCAGTGCCGTACATAACGCCGCAAAACTGGAAATTTCTCCCTTGCCGCCCTCTTCATTTTTGATCATCCACTTGAGTGCCAGCGGAAGCCTGCGCATCTGCAGGACTCCCAGACGCACGGTCAGTAAGATACCACCGCAGAGAATCAATACCATAAGCGGAACTCCCCAGACGAAGTTGTCCACGGTCTTTAAAAATGCATTGATTGTTGTCCACATAATTTTTCTCCTTATTTTCCTTTTTCAAAAGGCTTTTCCTGCGTACAAATGTGCTTTGTACGCGCACATTAAAAATTATACGCAAAACAGGAAACAAGTGCAAGAAAAAAATCATTTTTGTCGGTGAAAACATAAAATTCTGTTGCTATTTTAAATCAAAAAAAATATACTATAAGAAAAACAGATCAGATTTAAGGGGGAATTTTCCATGAAAACATTCATCGGCACAGGTGTGGGACAGCCGGAAGCTGCCGTGCATCAGGCAGTACAGGGACTTACATCCCCAAGTGCAATTCTTTTTATGGCTTCTTATGAACATTTCAAAGAAACTGCCTCACGCTTAAAAGAACTTTTTCCGGATACTCCGTGTATCGGAACGATCGGAACCAGACTCGTAAACGGACAGGTGAATGATTCCGGTCTTGCGGTTCTTGGATTTTTTTCTGATGTGAAGATCCGCTGTGGTATCATCACCGAAGCCAGCCGTTGTCCGGTTGCGGGCACAACGCAGCTTCTGAAGCAGATTGCAGAGATTTCTCCCGGCACAGACGATACGGTATGCGTGGAATATTGTACCGGCTCCGAAGAAAAGCTGGTAACCACGTTTACATCCTGTCTGGAAACAAAGGGCATCCATCTGGCAGGAGGCACCGTTTTCGGTGTCCCGGACGGCAAACCTCCGGTCGTTGCATATAACGGAGAATTATATGAAGATGCCTGCGTCTATGCACTGATCAAAAATACAACCGGGAAAATACGTGTATACAAAGAAAACATCTATGAAAAAACATCGGCTCAGAGTCACTTTGCCACAAAAGTCGATGTGTCCCGTAAAGCACTCATCGAACTTGACGGCAGACCCGCCGCAGACGTATACAGCGCAGAACTTGGCATTCCCCGTGATAAAATCGTTGACAACGTACTGGTCAATCCTATGGGACGTGCGGTGGGCAATCAGGTTTTTATCTCTTCCATGAACGGAATGGATACAGACGGCACACTGACCAACTACAAACGAATCAATAAAAACGACTGCATTTATTTCTTAAGCCTCGGTGACTACAAAGCAACAGAACAGCAGACACGCCAGCAGATCCAGCAGGACGCATCCCATATTTCCCTGGTTTTATCCATTGACTGTATCTACCGGTATCTGCTCTACGAAAAAGAGGGATATTTTTCTACATATGCAAAAGACATGGCCTCTCTCGGACCACACCTTGGCATTGTCGGCGGTGGCGAACAGTATAATAACCAGCATGTAAACCAGACGATGGTCTGCGTGGTATTTGAATAGGAGGAACCTTTTATGTTTGGAAAAAAGAAAACCACAGGAACCGCAACACCTGTTCCACAGGTTTCCAATAAAAAGAAAATAGAAGACTGTCTGACATCCATGTCTTTTCTCAGCCATTTTGTCATTGACAAAAAGGAATCTCTCGTTGAAGAAGAGATCAAGACCGTGCGTGAGATTGATAAAGTAAAAGACTCTTACACCGACGTGATTGAACACAATGCCTCGATCCGCGAAGCTGTTGATTCCCTGCAAAAAGAATTCGGGAAAATCGGAGAAATTTCCAGACAATTTACAGATGTAATCACCGGTGTGACCAGCGTATCCGATGATGCCATGCAGGATATCCGTGATCTGAAAGAAAGCTCTGCCAAAGTGGAAACGCAGTTCGCAGAGATTCATAAAATCTACGATGAATTTCAGGCCCGCTTTGATGAAATCCATGCAACCATGCAAAACATTGTCGGCATTGCAAACCAGACCAACCTGCTGGCATTAAATGCTTCCATCGAAGCGGCCCGTGCCGGTGAACACGGAAAAGGATTTGCCGTTGTTGCAGATGAAGTCACAAAACTTTCCATTGGCATCAAAGAACTGGTGGGTGATGTAAACAAAAGTATGGAAGGTTTGCAGACAAGCTCCGAAAATCTGACGCATTCTCTGCTGGATGTACAGGATGCACTGGATGCTTCCCGCACACAGATGGACACAACCGAAAATATCTTTTCCCATATCAATGATTCTGTGTCCGGCGTAGAAAATGTTCACCGCGGCATCAATGAGGTTGTGGAAAACTGCAGCGGACAGGTGGATCAGCTCCGGGAAGACATGGAAGCCCATGAAACCCGTTATGCCCAGGTTCAGTCCGATATTGACGGCTTAAAGAGCCTGATGACAGAAAAGGGATTTATCTATGAGGACATTTCCAATATGATGGAACAGGCTGATCCATTGATCGAAAATATCAAAACGGAATTAAACAAATAAATCTCATTATTCCCCATCTTCTGCCCAGAGCCGTGCGCACCGCACGGCTCTCTGCCATCCCCTGAGCAGCTTTTTGCGCTCCCCTGAGTCCATTACCGGTTCAAACCTTCGTCCCAGCTGCCAGTTTTCCCGGATTTCATCCCTGTCTTTCCAGTAACCTGCCGCAAGTCCTGCCAGATATGCCGCTCCGAGTGCTGTTGTCTCAATACATTCCGGTCGAAGTACTGCCGCATCAATGATATCTGCCTGAAACTGTACAAGCATGTTATTTGCACTGGCTCCTCCGTCCACACGCAGACCATTCAGCGTCACGCCGGCATCCTCTTCCATGGCGTGAATGACATCTTTCGCCTGATAGGCAATAGACTCTAATGTCGCACGGATAAAATGTTCCTTTTTGCATCCCCGTGTCAGCCCGACAATCGTTCCGCGCGCATACGGATTCCAATACGGTGCCCCCATGCCGGCAAATGCAGGAACAATATAAACACCATTGGAATCCGGGACTCTCTTGGCATATTCCTCGGACTGTCCTGCGGTACGGATCATACGCATCCCGTCCCTCAGCCACTGGATGGCCGCCCCTGCCACAAAAACACTTCCCTCAAGTGCATATTCCACTTCCCCTGCAGTACCCGCAGCAATGGTCGTAAGCAGTCCATGTCTGGAAATGATTGGTTCCTTTCCTGTATGCATCAAAAGAAAACAACCGGTTCCATAGGTATTTTTTACATCCCCTTTTTCAAAACAGCACTGTCCGAACAATGCCGCCTGCTGGTCTCCTGCCACACCCATCACAGGAATTTTACCGCCAAAAATCTGCTCCTGTGTCTCTCCGAAGAGACCACTCGACGGCCGCACTTCCGGCAGCATTTCTTTTGGAATGCGAAACAACTCTAATATCTCTTCCTCCCAGCAGCATCTGTGTATGTCAAACAACATGGTTCTTGCCGCATTCGTATAATCCGTGACATGCACCGCTCCCTTGGTCAGATTCCAGATCAGCCATGTATCCACCGTGCCAAACAAGAGTTCCCCTTTTTCTGCAGCATCGCGCGCGCCTTTCACATGATCAAGAATCCATGCGATCTTGCTTGCGGAAAAATAAGCATCCGGCACCAGGCCTGTCCGCTTCTGCAGCATCGGTCCATATCCTTTTTCTTTCAGTTCATCAATCTGTTCTGCCGTGCGCCGGCACTGCCAGACGATCGCATTGTATACGGGTTCCCCGGTCTTTTTATCCCAGACGATTGTGGTTTCGCGCTGGTTCGTGATGCCAATGGCACGGATATTTTTGGATGATGCCCCGATATTCGCCATTGCCTCTATGGCAACCGACATCTGTGATGACCAGATTTCCCGCGGATTCTGCTCTACCCAGCCCGGCTGCGGGTAAATCTGTGTAAATTCTTTCTGTGCCATTGTGACGATTTTTCCTGCATGATCAAACAGGATACAGCGGGAACTTGTCGTTCCCTGATCCAGTGCCATAATATATTCTTTCATCATCTGTAATCCCCCATATGATTTTCCTGTAGCTTTTCTTTTTCCTATTTTACTGCATATTCCCATTTATCACCAGTTCATTTTTTCGTCAATTGTGGTTTTAACAACATATTTTCCATTTGCTTTCTGATAAATTACTTCTTGCTTACAAAATAAAATCAAAGGAGTATCTTATTATGGAACATAAAATGTTTTGCTATCAGTGTCAGGAAACCGCAGGATGCAGCGGCTGTACCCAGATGGGTGTCTGCGGCAAAAAGCCGGAAGTAGCAGCTATGCAGGATCTGCTCGTCTATGTGAGCAAGGGATTATCCGCGGTCACAACCCAGCTGCGCAAAGAAGGAACAAAGGTTTCAGAAGAAACCAACCACCTGATCACCTGGAATCTGTTTACCACCATCACAAATGCCAACTTCGACAATGAGGCGATCATCGCACGGATTCATAACACTCTGTCCGTGCGCCGCACACTCATTTTACAGGTAAAAGATACCTCAGGTCTGCCGGAAGCTGCTTTCTGGGATATAAAAACAAAAGATGGCTCTGACGCATCGGATGATGTGCTCTTTGCCAAGGCAAAAGAGGCAGGGGTTCTCTCCACAAAAGACGAGGACATCCGCAGTCTGCGTGAACTGATCACTTACGGATTAAAAGGTTTGTCCGCTTACTCCAAGCACGCCAATGTACTGCTTTCGGATGATCCGGAAATTGATGCCTTCCTGCAGCGGGCACTCGCTGCAACACTGGATGATTCCCTCACAGCCGATGACCTGGTCGCACTCACACTGGAAACCGGAAACTATGGTGTCAGAGGCATGGCGATGCTCGATACTGCAAATACCGGTGCCTATGGCAATCCTGAAATTACCAGAGTGAATATCGGTGTGGGAAAAAATCCGGGAATTCTTGTCTCCGGTCATGATTTAAAAGATCTGGAAATGCTTCTGGAACAGACACAGGGAACCGGTGTAGATGTGTATACACACTCAGAAATGCTTCCTGCCCACTACTACCCGGCATTCAAAAAATATCCGAACTTTGTCGGAAATTACGGAAATGCATGGTGGAAACAAAAAGAAGAATTTGAACGTTTCCACGGACCAATTCTGATGACGACCAACTGTATTGTTCCACCAAAGGACAGCTACAAAGACCGGCTGTACACCACCGGTGCTGCCGGCTATCCGGGATGCACACACATTGATGGCGAAATCGGTGCACAGAAGGATTTCTCGGCACTGATCGAACAGGCGAAACACTGTTCTGCTCCGGAAGAACTCGAGCACGGTGAAATCATTGGTGGCTTTGCCCACAATCAGGTACTTGCACTTGCCAGCCAGATTGTTGAGGCCGTCAACTCCGGCGCGATCAAAAAATTTGTCGTCATGGCAGGATGCGATGGACGGGCAAACTCCCGCAATTACTATACAGATTTTGCCAGAGCACTTCCAAAAGATGCGGTTATTTTGACTGCCGGCTGTGCCAAATACAAATATAATAAACTGAATCTCGGCGATATCAACGGAATACCGCGTGTCCTTGATGCCGGACAGTGTAACGATTCCTACTCTCTGGCTGTGATTGCCCTGAAACTGAAGGAAGTATTCGGTCTCGATGATATCAACGATCTGCCGATTGTCTACAACATTGCATGGTATGAGCAAAAAGCAGTGATTGTGCTGCTGGCACTGTTGGCACTGGGTGTAAAAAATATCCACCTGGGACCGACCCTTCCGGCATTCCTTTCCCCGAATGTGGCAAAGATCCTCACGGACACGTTTGGCATTGCCGGAATTGGTACCGTAGAAGATGATTTAAAACTGTTTTTTGGCAAATAATCCACAAAGTCTGTTTTTTGTCTGTTTTCCTTTGACAAACGGTATTTATGAGAGGTATGATTATTATACAATTTAACGATTTTGCATATTTGGCAGAAGGAGAACATTACATGAACGAAAAACAGTATTTACGAGCCAACAAGCGGGTATTTCTCGCTGTCACCATTATCTTTGCCTATATCACGCTGACCATGCTTGCTGCACTGGCGGCCAACCACGGTGACCACTTTGTCCGGATTGTAATCCAGTGTCTGGTTTCGGTCGGTGTGATTATCATTTCCGCATTGGGCTATCTGACCCGAAAGGAGACGCACACCTGTGCCATCATCCTGACAACCGCCATGATGGTCGGTTATGCAGCTGTTGCTTTACTAAATACCACGGAAGGGACATGGGCTTACGCGCTTCCCCTCGTTATTGTCGCCATGGTTTATCTGGATGAACGGCTTATGAAAATAATAAACAGCGTATTTCTGCTGGTAAATATCGTCCGTCTGATGCTCGATTTTGGCTCTCACGCATCTGCTGCACTGCCCAACAAGGTGCTGGCACTGTTTGTCCTGCTCCTTGTTGCATACGCTTCTATCAGTATTACACGGATGCTTGTATTTTTCTTTGATGAAAACATGACTGAGATTACAGAAGCTGCGGATAAGCAGAAGAAAAACCACGATCAGATGCTTCTCGTTGCCGAAAATATTTCCCGGCATTTTGGGGAAGCAATGACTGTGCTTGACAGTTTGGAAAACAGTATTGAGGTCAGCCACAGTTCTATTCAGGAAATTGCAGACAGCACCGAAAGCACCGCTGAAGCCATCCAGAAACAGGCGGTTATGTGTTCCAATATTCAGGGCAACACCGATGCGGCAGAAGCCGGCATCCACCAGATGATTGAAGCCGCACATGAAACGGATGCTACTGTAAAATCCGGTGCACAGGTCGTCCTGGAATTAAAGGAACAGGCACAGAACGTGGAAGAAGCCAGCAATATCACGGTACAGGTCATCCAGAGCCTGACTTCAAAAGTCGAGGATGTCCAGAGCTTTGTCGGATCCATTATTGAAATTTCCAACCAGACAAATCTGCTTGCCTTAAATGCTTCCATTGAGGCTGCGCGTGCTGGGGAAGCCGGAAAAGGGTTTGCTGTGGTGGCCGATGAAATCCGCCAGCTTTCCGAACAGACAAAAAATGCCTCTGCCAACATTACAGAAATTATCGACAAATTAAACGATGACACAAAACGTGCCAACGAAAGTATCGAAAACTCAGTTGCTTCCGTAGAAAAGCAGAACGAACTGATTGAGAATACACGGGAGAAATTCGGCAATGTCGGTGAAACCGTTGAACACCTGATGGAAGATATCCATACGGCAGAAGAAAATATCCAGAAAATCCTTGATGCCACGAATGTTATTTCCGATAATATTACCCACCTCTCCGCCACCGGTGAGGAAGTGGCTGCCTCTTCCACCGAAGGGCTGCGTATGGCAGATTCCACGGTGGACAATATGAAGGGCTGTAAAAAAGTTCTGGAGAATATTTACATGCTTGCAGAAGATATGAAAGATTCCGTAGAGCACAAAGAACTCGGATAACTCTGTCTGCCAAAAAGCCGGACGCTGTTTACACAACGTCCGGCTTTTTAATGTTTACAGAAAATACAAAAGTGACAGGCAAACGGCCATGCCAAGGAATGCCATCCGGTACAACAGCACATTTGCATACCGGATATCTTCCGGTTCCACTGGACGCAGGGCATCCCCTATCGTCGGTTTCTTTACAGTTTTTCCAAAATAACTGGCATCCCCTGCCAGCTGAATGCCAAGGCTTCCCGCACAGACACTCTCGGTCTGCGCAGAATTCGGGCTGGCATGTTTCCGGCTGTCCCTTCTCCAGATCTTCCATGCCCCGGTCCCGCTAAAATGCTTCCCCGGAAGGAAGCTTGCCACGATCATAAGCAGTGCCGCCACGCGGGACGGAATGAAATTTACCACATCATCCAGCTTTGCCGCAAACCTTCCAAAATACAAGTTCTTTTCATTCTTATATCCCACCATGGAATCCATGGTATTCACCGCCTTATAGGCAAATCCAAGCACCGGTCCGCCGACTGCCAGATAAATCATCGGCGCAATCACACCGTCGGATGCATTTTCCGCAACGGTCTCAATTGCTGCCTTTGCCACACCTGTTTCATCCAGTTGTTCCGTATCACGCCCAACGATCATGGACACTGCCTTTCGCGCTGCCGGCAGATTCTGCTTTTGCAGCTGCTCACATACCTTCATGCTTTCGACTTTCAGACACTTTGTAGCAAGAATCTGATAGGTCATAATGGCTTCCACGGCACAGCCAATCGCCGGATGCAGCCCGTATGCCCCCTCAAGGATAACGGCGGTCACACCAGTTGTCCATGCGATAACAACCACAACCATCGCAAACCCGCGCAGAAATTTTTTTGTGTCTGACAGTTCCTTTTTATTCAGTTTTTCCAGTGATGCGATCAGATTACCAATCAGACGGATCGGATGGGGCAGCCAGTGCGGATCGCCAAACAACAGATCCAGCACAAACCCAAGAAACATCGCAAAGAAATGATAACTCATACTTTTTCTTTTAACTCCATTTTATTCTCTTGTAAGGACAGGCGCAGATGATAGCCCTCGGCATTTTTTACCTGATACGAAAAATAATCACCGCCACAGTAGTGCGAAAGCAGCGCCATGATCGTACCCCCGTGAACCACAGCCGCCACCGGAAGCGGCTCCTGTATCATACAGTTGTCTTCCGTTTCCCGGCACTTTGGACACGCTCTGTATGCCAGCTGCTGCCGGATCTGTTCCATAACCAGCTCCATCCCATCCACACATCTTGCGATAAAAGCCTCCCGGCTCTCACCTCCCGGAAATGCCAACGTTCCACCACTGTCAATCCATGCCTGATAGCGCGGATCTCCATTCAGCTGTGCATAATTCTTTCCTTCAAATTCTCCAAAATCCATTTCACGCCATGGATCAATTTCGATCTGTGGAATTTGCGGAAATAAAATTTCTGCGGTCTGCCGGCAGCGAAGCATGGGACTTACAAATACATATGGCATATCCCCTGTCCTGCATACCTGTGCCCATTGGTCTTTTCTTTTCTCCAGCTGCTGTCTGCCGTCCTCCGAAAGCGGTTCATCCGTCTGTCTGCCAATATACCGGTGTTCTACATTTCCCAGCGTCATTCCATGCCGGATCAGATACAGTTCTATTTGATTCTCTGTCCAATTCCACATACAATCCGTTCCACCCTTTCTGCTTTTGCTGCAATTTCACAAAGCAGCCGTCCCAGCCGCTCACGATATTCCCGCTCGAACGAATCAAGCGGCACAATTCCATTGCCTACTTCATCGCAGATAATTACTGTATCCGGATGTTTTTCCAGATAAGCCATACTTTCTGCTTCCGGGGATAGAGACTTCGGGGCACTTTCCTGCAATTTCTTTCGAAACCATTCTTCAAAATTGTCCCAGATCCGTGCTTCCTCGATGCCCCGCACCTGTGTTACATATGCTTTTTTTCCCTGAGCAGTGCCGCCAATGTATAATTCCATACTTCAAACTCCAATTAGAATTGATATAAAAATATTCTATCATATTTTTCTCATATAGTGAAAATTTGTTTTTATTGCAACTATATATAGTTGCAGTTTGTTTGTTTTTGAGTATAATGTAATTAACAGGGGGGCATCATATGGGACAGAAAGAAAAATTAATTCAACGTCTAAAATCCAGACCAAAAGATTTTACATTTCAGGAAGCGGAAACCCTGCTCGGATATTTAGACTATAAACGCTCAAATAAAGGAAAAACCAGTGGTTCACGCGTTGTTTTCGAAAGCACAGAACACGCAAATATATTGTTACATAAACCACATCCAAATAACGAACTGAAAAATTATCAGATCAAACAGCTTATTACTTTTTTAGAACAGGAGGGATTATTATGAATAACACAATTCAGTATAAAGGCTATGTTGGAAGTATTGAATTTTCAGAAGAAGATAAAATTTTTTACGGAAAAGTTCTCGGAATCCGTTCGTTAATCTCCTATGAAGGTGAAAATGCTACTGAGCTGATCGATGATTTTCATCAGGCTGTGGATGATTATCTGGAATTATGTAAAAAATCCGGTCAAACACCGGAAACCGCTTTCAAGGGAAGTTTTAATGTACGGATTTCTCCTGAGCTGCACAAAAAAGTATTTGTTTATGCAATGGCACATCAAATTTCCATGAACCGATATATCGAAGAAACACTTGCCAAATCTCCAGCAGCTCTCGAAGAAGTCTGATCTACATGAAAAACATGGCGGTTACAGCAGACACGACACTGCTGCCGCCACCGCCATTGCGCCTTCACACAAGGTAAGAAAATAGCCCGCAGTATCTCCGGTGATTCCGCCAAATTCCCTGTAACTGCGCCAGCGATAGTAACCGAACACTGCAAATGCCGCCGCCACCGCCAGAATTCCCGCCATAAGCGAAAGCCAAAGCATAAACAGTACACACAATAACGTCTGTGCATAAAGTGCCCCTTTTACCCCACGCTCATGTGCGGTACTCGCAAAATGATAGAGCATCCCATCCGTTTTTGCGGAACGGAAGGAGACCACGCTCAGGCCACTCAGACAGCGGGACAGGAAAAATCCACAGCAAAACACTTCCAGCGCACGATAATCCACAATCTGGGAAAGAGCCGCCACATAAATCAACCCGAATTCTGCCAGCTTGATCACGGAAAAAGCTCCAATGTGGGAATCCTTTAAAATCTCCAGTTTTCGCTCTCTGGGCTGATACGAATGCAACGCATCCATGGTATCCATAAACCCATCCACATGGAAGCCCCCGGTGATAATAAGCGGGAGCGCAGCTGATATCAGAATAAATGCAAGCGTACTGATTCCCAATAACGCAGACAACCGAAACCATCCCCAGAGGATAGCACCAATCACTGCCCCGATCCACGGAAAAAAGCACATGCTGTAACGCATGTCTTCTTCTTTCCACACAAATTGTGGCATCGGAATTTTTGAATAGGTGGAAAACGCCACCGCGATTCCTCTAATGATGTGCATAACCTGCTTCCTTTCTCTCTTTTACCGGAACCGGAATACCTACAACGACTTCGGTCACCGTATCCGCCAACGCCGCCACTTCCGTATTGATGCGTCCGAGTGCACGGATATATGCCTGCGTTGTCGCATCATAGGAAATGCCATCCTCAAACACGTTATTACTGACGATCACCAACTCGTCCACTTTTGTGGAAAGGTTTTTGATTCCCTGCAATATGTGTCCGACAACCACATCTTCCGAAATGATGTCCGCACCGGAAAACATCTCATTTGCAACCAGATTGGACATACATTCCAGCAGGGCACAGCGAGGACGTTCCGTAACATTTTGCCCTGCGCGATCCGGTGGTTCCATGGCTTGCTGTACTCTTTTCGAAAAATCTACTTCCCCGATATCACGCGGCTGTTCCATCGTAACAAATCCTTTTCCCGCGCGAAGTCTCCGGTGTCTTGCAACTTTTTTTCCGCCCTCCGCATCGTACACCTGCATGGTTGCGATATAATATTTATTCGTTTTTCCATCCAGCAGATGCTCTGCGTAAGCCGATTTTCCGCTGCCGCTTCCGCCCAAAACCAAAGTGATCATTCTGTTTCCCCATACCGCTCGTACTGCGCAATTTCCATCGTATCAAATGTTGTCTGATCCTCGTAGAGTGCCAGTGCCAGGTCCAGAAGGGAAAACAGCATCACGGCTCCTGTGCCTTCCCCAAGCCCCAGTCCTGCATCAATAACCGGATGAAGTTTCAGTTCCTCCGCGATCCATTTTGCCGCGGGTTCTTTGCTCAGATGGCTCGGCAGAACAAATTCCCGCACACCCGGCACGATCCGCTCCGCCACCAGTGCCGCGACCGATGAGATCAGCCCATCCAGAACGACCGGCACATGATACAGTGCTCCGCCGATGCATACACCTGCCATTCCCGCGATATCCAGACCGCCGAATGCCGCCAGCATGGAAAGTGCATGCGCTGACCGGATCTCTTTTTCATATTTCTCCAGTGCCTGCGCAATGACCTGCTGCTTGCGCAACAGCCCCACGTCGTTTAATCCGGCACCACGTCCGGTCACTTCTTCTGCTGTGCGTCCGGTCAGTGCCGCCACAAGCATGCTGCTCGTCGTCGTATTTCCGATTCCCATCTCTCCGGTACCGATCAGCTGATAGCCTTTGTCTTTGCACTCCCGGACCAGATCAATTCCCACAGACAATGCCTGCAACGCTTCTTCCTCTGTCATTGCAGGTTCCTGCAGAAAATCGCGCGTGCCCTGCATCACTTTGCAGTCGCGCACCCCCGGCAGCGTTTCTTTTGTGTTGATTCCAATATCGACCGGGATCACATCCACACCGGCGCGGCGCGCCATTTTGCCAACCGAGCTTGCCTGCTGCCCCATAAATCCTGCAACCACCGCGGTCACTTCCTGTCCGGACTGGCTGACTCCTTCTGCGACAACACCATTATCTGCGCACATGGTGAGGATCACTTTTTTTTCAATGGAAAGGCTGCTGCTTCCTGTGATTGCGCCGATCTGCGCAAACATTGTCTCAAACTGCCCCAGACCATCCAGCGGTTTGGCAATTTTGTCCCAGCTTGCTTTTACTTGCGCGTAGATCTGTGCGTCCGGTGGAATAATTTTAAATTTCTCCATTTCTTTTCCTGTAATCAAATATTTTCTCCTGTTGCAATTGTAAATTGCGCAAATGCAATTCCCTGTTTCTTGCTTCTTTCAGCCATGAAATGTATGATAAGAAAAAGGAGGTGCTGATATGAATAAAACCAAAATTGATAATCAAACTATCGCTCACATTCTTCTTGATTTAAGACAAAAACATCATCTTTCCCAGGAACAGCTTGCTCAAACATTAGGCGTTACTCGTCAGGCCGTATCGCGATGGGAAATGGGAATCTCTGTTCCAAACATCCATACCCTGCTCTTAATCAGTGAGCAATTCCATGTTCCAATTGACACAATGCTCAAAAAACCAGATGCTTCAGCAGAAAACCAAAATAAAATCCAAAATCCTGCTAAAAGAACTCCCTTTATTTTTATAACCATAACCGGAATTTTCCTGTTGTGTGTGCTTCCATTTCTGGCTCAATGGGAACAATTCAAATATATGGATCTCTATGGTCGTGCATATGCCGATTCCTATCACTATATTTTCGAATACCCACTGTCCATTCTTCTGGTATTATCCATTGTCCTGATTTGTGTCGGGATCTATAACATTGTAAAAATCAAGAGGAAATCCGGCTCTCCTGCAAAATAGAGTATACATACTCCATATCCAGATGCTCCCGCAATCCCTGTGCGAGCTTGTCATACTGCTGTTCCTTAAATGCATGATAATCACCGCCAGCCTCCGGTTTCCATGACACCCTTTTTTTGTCGGCCAATGCCTGTACTATGCGCACGGCAATGTCTCCATCGTCAAAAATGCCATGCACATAACTGCCGTATACGCCGGGTTCTTCGCTGCCTTTTTCCATGCGCTGTACCCCGTCGGTTCTGCCATCTGCCAGCTGTACCAGTGGCGTCTGATGTTCCCCGGTGGAAACCGTTGTCTTTCCCATATGAATTTCATAGCCGGAAAATTCCAACCCGGAAAGTGTGGAAAAAATACCGGTCACATTCTCAAATTTTCCACGTGTCTGCGTACGCATTTTTTCCGGCATCAGGGTCGTGTCGGTGTCGATCAGTTCCATACCACGCAAGGGTAGTGCCCCGTCGCGCTTTATGCGCTCCACGGCAATTGTATCCGGCTCATGAGAAATTGCTTCGCAATGAGCCGGATAGAGCGGTTCGCATAGCGAATTCCCATTCTCTACCCCATGTGGGTCCGAAATGGTACGCCCCAGCATCTGATAGCCACCGCAGATCCCCCAGACCGGGATATGCACTGCCAGCTTTTTGACTGCGGTTTCCAGACCGTTCTGCCGCATCCAGCGCAGATCCCCCATCGTATTTTTGCTGCCCGGCAGAAAAATCATATCCGGCTGTCCCAGTTCCTGCACCGAAGAAACATAGCGCACGGACACACCCTCCAGCCGTTCAAACACGTTAAAATCCGTAAAATTGGAGATCCGTGGAAAACGGATCACTGCCAGATCTATCACGCCTACATCATGGTTGTCCAACTGACCGCTCAGACTGTCCTCATCCTCAATGGAAAGATGCATATATGGAACTACTCCGGCAACCTTCACACCGCCGCGTTCCTCCAGCATCTCCACTCCCGGATCAAGGATCGTCTTGTCCCCGCGGAATTTATTAATAATCAGACCCTTCACACGGGCTTTTTCATCCTCTTCTAAAAGTATCAAAGTTCCCAAAAGCTGCGCAAACACGCCGCCACGGTCGATATCCCCCACCAGAAGCACCGGTGCATCGACCAGTTTTGCCAGCCCCATATTGACAATATCATCCGATTTCAGATTGATCTCTGCCGGGCTTCCCGCCCCTTCCATCACAATAATGTCTGCCTGCTTTTCCAACTCCGAAAAAGCCTCGCAGATCGTCGGAACCAGCTTTTTCTTATACGCAAAATAATCCCGCGCCCGCATATTTCCGAGCACCTCACCCTTTACGATCACCTGTGATCCGACATCATTGGTAGGTTTCAACAGGATGGGATTCATAAGCACGGAAGGCTTCACACCCGCCGCTTCCGCCTGCATGACCTGCGCGCGTCCCATCTCCAGACCGTCTTCGGTGATGTAGGAGTTGAGTGCCATATTCTGTGATTTAAACGGTACCACGCGATAGCCATCCTGCGCAAAAATACGGCAAAGTCCTGCAACGATCAGGCTTTTTCCGGCATTTGACATCGTGCCCTGCACCATGATTACTTTTGCCATGTTTGTTTCCTTCCTGCTAACCAGCAATCACAACCCTGCAATCCTTCTTGAAGCATGCAATTCCATATTTGACAAAATTACGCATTCCGTCCTGCTTCAGCTTATCGACATATGATTTTTCTTCCATCTGTTTCAAAGCTTCGGCACATGCAGCATCCAGATCTCCATTCCCGGCATATTTCAGTTCTATCACAATTCCTGTTCTGTTGTTCGGCACCTCAACAAGAATATCGCTGTAGCCGGTTCCTGACTCTGCATTTGACTTTATAAGCCAGTTTGCTTTATATCCCAAAAGCCCAAGTAAAATGCCATGGTAAAAATTTTCTTTCTTTTCCTTTGCAACTGCTGTATCACGTATGCTTATGGTATTCCAAAGATATTCTCCAAAGAGCTGCTCTATTTTTTCTGTATTTTTTTCTAAAAACGCATTGCAGAATTCTTCCAGTCTCTTACCGTCATTCGCGGACGTATCCCGGAACCATTCCCTAATTTTCTTGATAAAAAGATTTTTTATCTCTTTATTGGGAATTGCCAAACGTATCTTTCCATCCGCTGTACGCCCCTGTTTTGTCAGATATCCGGTCGTAAAAAGTACGCTCCACAGATTTCCAATGTTTTTATCAAGCTCATCATACGTAAGTTCCTGTGAAAGTTCCTTTTCAATACACTCTCCCGCGATCAGACGCTCAATTTCATCCTTGGTCTGCACATCCGCCTTATCGATCAATCTGCGGACGATCGCATTTCCACTCGAATTAGACCAGTAATCCTGTGGTTCAACCGTTTGATCATAGTTAAGTTCATCCACATAATTTATGACATCCCATGGACAGTACACATCCGCATTTCCAAAGTGATAGCCATCATACCATTCCTTTGTTTCTGGAAAATGTGAAGCCAGACCATACGACGCAAGGAGTTTTTTTACCTCATCATCTGTGAATCCAAACTGTTCATCCAATCTGGAATCCATAATAGAAAGTACCTTAAAATTATTCAATCCTGTAAATATACTTTCCTTCGATACTCGCAGACATCCCGTCAGAAATGCAAACTGTAAATAATCATTCGTCTTTAATGCCTGACCAAAAAGACCTCTGATCAGAGAAACCATTTCACGATAATATCCATTCTGATATGCTTTATCCAGAGGAACATCATACTCATCTATGATAATTACTGCCTTTTTCCCGTGATGCTTATATAAAAGCTGTGACAGTTTACGGATGCTGTCTTCTATATTCTCATCCGTACCTGTAAGCATTTTAGCGAAATATGCCTTATCCTCGTCCGTAAGTGCATCACTTGTTTTGAGATAATAATGCCGGTCCATTTCATTGGCAAGAATCGTGCCGAGCATCCTCTTCGCATCCGCAAATGTCAGACCCTCCACCCCTTTGAGCGTGAAAAATATCACTGGATACTTTCCCATGTACGCATCGCATAGTTCTTTATTCTTTGCAATATATAAGCCTTCAAACAGTGAAACATCTGCACCGATTTCAAAAAAACTTTTCAGCATGCTCATATTCAATGTCTTGCCAAAACGTCGCGGACGGGTGAACAGTGTTACTTCCCCCCAATTCATCAGAATCTGTTCTATAAGATTTGTCTTGTCAATATAATAAAATCCGTTCCTGCGTATTTTTTCAAAACTGTCAATTCCTACCGGTAATTTCAAAGTATTTACCATATGAACCTCCAACAAACAGATCATTTTGTCATATTTACATATAGTATAACTGATTGACAAGGTAATTACAATTTCCTTTCATTAAACGGTCACCGAAATACACTGTCATGATTTACTCTCCATTCCAAAAACATTTTCTTGAAAAGATCCCCATGTTCCGTTAAGATGATATTGTAACGAAAAACAATATATCAGGGAGGTAGTTATGAACTATACAATTGAAGGAGCACCAATGCCTGTCGTCATCTGTAACTTAGAGGGCGGCGAAACCATGCTTACGGAGAAGGGCGCAATGTCGTGGATGTCCCCAAACATGAAAATGGAAACCACAACAGGCGGTGGAATCGGAAAAATGTTCGGTCGTGCTTTTTCCGGTGAAAGCATGTTTATCAACCGCTACACCGCGCAGGGCGGCACCGGACTGATCGCATTTGCATCCAGCTTTCCCGGAGATATCCGTGCATTTGAAATCGCACCGGGGCAGGAGATTATCGCCCAGAAAAGTGCCTTTCTCGCATCGACCGCAGGCGTGGAAATGTCTGTTTTTTTCCAAAAACGCATTGCCGGCGGTCTCTTCGGCGGAGAAGGATTTATCATGCAGCGTCTGTCCGGAAACGGCACCGTCTTTCTCGAATTTGACGGACACATCAAAGAATACGAGCTTGCACCGGGACAGCAGATTGTCGTCGATACCGGATATCTCGCGGCAATGACCGCCGGATGTACCATCGATATCCAGACTGTACCGGGTGTAAAGAATATGCTCTTTGGCGGGGAAGGCATCTTTAATACCGTCATCACCGGACCGGGACGCGTATGGCTGCAGAGTATGCCGGTCGCACAGCTTGCCGGAGCGATCAGCCCATTCATCCCAAATAAAAATTAATCATTTTCGAAAAAAAATCCCGGAGCCATTTCCCATGCTCCGGGATTTCATTTTATATCATTTTTCAAATTTTCCGAATCTCAAAACTGTTTTTTCCACGGGTTTTTACCTCATATAATACACTGTCTGCTTCCTTAAACAGTTTTTCATAAGGAACTTTCTCCGTCATATACACAGCACCCAGACTGATGGACAGCGGCACTGAACACCCGCCATATGTAAATGTCTGACACATGCTTCTGACCAGTTTATCCAGCTGTGCCTGAACACCCTCCTGATCACGGTTTTGTATACAGAGTACAAACTCATCTCCGCCAAACCGCGCCATAAGGACATGTGTTCCAAACACCAGACGCACCGTATCCGCTAAAAGTTTTAACGCCTCATCTCCTCCGGCGTGTCCAAGCGTATCATTGACAGACTTAAAGTTATCAATATCCATGATTGCAAACAGAAACGGCAGTTCTTTCCTGTCGTAAATGCTCCCGGCACCGATCCCGGAACAAATAAAACATCCGGATAATCCCTATCCTGAATCTGTTTTGACACCTCATTGTCATAATCCGAGTACGACTGATATTTCACCTCAATATCAGGATATTTCTTGTTAAACCCATCCAGGTACTGCTGCATATCCTGCTGGGAGATATTGGATGCTACCGAAATCGTTCCCCTGATTTCGTTTTTCTGCGCAGCATGTGCCACACTTCCAAAGTCTGCCGGAAACTGTAACAGCACAAGCAGCGTCAAAAGCACCGCCACCACACGCTTTTTCTTCCACTTTATCATCTTTTCCATCCTTCTTCTGCAGCCTTACCTTGCTTCATATGCTTTGGATACTAGCTTATACTCTGCGGGTTCCGTAATCTGCTCCACAACAATATCTCCGTCTTCTGCATCCTGATAACGGTATAAATACACACCCTCCTGAATCTCATCTTCCTGAATAAGGGATACCGCCATATAGCTTTTTCCCTCAACCGTAAATGTATCCATGATGGCAAACTCTTTTTCCGTGCCATCCGAAACCGGAATGCTGATTACTTCGTACTCATCCATAATATTCTCTCCCTTTTATCGCGGTACTTTCGAAAACAATGCAAATGCATTTTCCCGTGTGGTTTCCTCCACTTCTTCCGCGGAAATCCCTTTAATCTTTGCAATCTTTTCAATCACATACGGAATGTTGCGTGAATCATTGCGTGTTCCCCGGTGTGGTTCCGGTGCCATATACGGACAATCCGTTTCTAAAACAATGGCGGAAAGCGGGATTGCCTCTACCGTCTGAACGAGTTTTCTGGCATTTTTAAAAGTCACGACGCCACCTACCCCGATCCGGTATCCCATCTTTACATATTCCTGCGCCATCTCCGGTGAATAGGAATAACAGTGGATCACGCCCTTTATGCCATCCTCATATGCCTTTTCCATGATCTTCATGGTATCTTCTGCTGCATCCCTGGAATGAATGATCACCGGAAGATCCGCTTCCTGCGCCAGTGCAAGCTGCCGTACAAACCAATACCTCTGCTTCGCCTGTATCTCTGGTTCCTTATCCCAGTAATAATCCAGTCCGATCTCTCCCACCGCAACTGTCTTTTGCAGCGTTGTCTGCTGTCTGAGCCATGCATACGTGTCCTCATTTAAATCATCCACGTCACTGGGATGTACGCCCACCGCAGCATAAAGAAAAGGGTATTCCTGCGCCAGCGAAAGTGTTGTCTTTGTCGTCGCAATGGAAGACCCTACATTAATCACCGGTGAAATGCCGCGCTGCGGTAAATCCGCAAGCAGCATCTCCCGGTCCGTATCAAATTTTGCATCATCGTAATGTGCATGTGTCTCAAAAATCATAAGAAGTGCCTTTCTATCAGATCAAGTTCCTCCATGATGATACAGTTCGGAAGTGTATCCGAAGCCACCATGCCCCGCACCTGGGCATAATCCATCCAGCGCACACTCTCTATTTCTTCGGTCTGCAGTTCAAATTCCTCTGCTTCCCGATCCAGCCAGAGCAGATAAACATTTGAAATCTGGTGATCATGAAATGGCTGTCTGTGAAATTCACTGTCAACATCCTTATGCACCTGTCCGCAATAAATCAGATCCGACTCCTGCACTGTCACATTTAATTCTTCTTTCAACTCCCGAATTGCTGAAGGAATATACTCCTCCCCTGCCGGTATATGTCCGGCACTGGAAATATCATAGCAGCCCGGGAACGAGTCTTTCTGCATACATCTCTTCTGTAATAAAAGCTGAATCCGTCCGTTCCTGTTGCGGGCAATCCAGACATGTGATGTACGATGCCGCACACCCTCCCGGTGCGCCTCTGTGCGTTCTACGGTTTCACCGGTTGGTGCTCCGGTTTCATCTACAACATCAAGGATTTCCATAGTTTATGCCTCCTATTTTTATGCCTCCGGCCTTGTTTAACAGATCTCTGCACCGCTTGGCATTGGTTTCTCCGGTGTCATCAGAGAAAGTGTGCCGTTTTCGTCCTCTGCACACAGCAGCATGCCCTCGGACAATACTCCGGCAAGTTTTGCCGGTTTTAAGTTCACAAGAACCATAACCTTCTTGCCAACCATCTCTTCCGGTGTGTAATCTTTACGGATACCGGATACAATCTGCTTTACAGTGTTTCCGATTTTAACCTGGGAGCAAAGCAGCTTCTTTGACTTTGCAACTGCCTCACAGGAAAGAATCTCTCCCACCTGGAACTGCATCTTCGCAAAATCATCAAATGTGATCTCTTCCTTCGGATCCATATCAATGACTGCTTCATCTGCGGTCTCTCCGCCATTTAATGCTTTCTGTTCTTTTTCATACTCTTCCTTCTGCTTTGCCTGAATGGCATCCACCTTTGGCTGGATCTCTTTTGCGTCAAGTCTTGCAAAAAGGATCTCCGGGGCATCGGTTACTTTTGTTCCATCCGGATACAGGCCAAACTGATTGAGTTCATCAAAATCACGCAATGATGTCGATAACTGCGCCACGATTTTTTCTGCGGTTTCCGGAAGGAACGGGTGCAGAAGACTTGCGCCAATCGTGATGGACTCGGTCAGATTGTAAAGGACCTCTGCCAGACGGTCTTTCTGTGCCTCATCTTTTGCCAGTACCCACGGGGTTGTCTCATCAATATATTTATTGCAACGGCGGAACAGTGCAAATACTTCGGAAATTGCATCTGCCACACGAAGTTTTGCCATCTTCCCGGCAATACGGTCACGGGTTGCTGTCACAACAGCTTTCAGATCTGCATCCACTTCACCGGTGACTCCTGTGGATGTGACCACACCGCCAAAATATTTATTGCTCATGGAAACGGTACGGTTTACCAGATTTCCAAGAATATTTGCCAGGTCAGAGTTGAAACGCTCAATGACCAGATCCCAGGTAATCACGCCATCATTCTCAAACGGCATCTCATGCAATACAAAATAGCGGGTAGCATCTACGCCAAACAGATCTACCATGTCATCCGCATAGATTACATTTCCCTTGGATTTGCTCATCTTATCCCCGCCCTGAAGCAGCCATGGGTGTCCAAATACCTGCTTTGGCAGTGGCAGATCCAGTGCCATCAGAAAGATTGGCCAGTAAATGGTATGGAAACGGACAATATCTTTTCCGATCAGATGCAGATCAGCCGGCCATAGCTTCTTAAACTGGTCTGTGGAACCGTCCGGATCATATCCGATCTTTGTGATATAGTTTGTCAGTGCATCCAGCCAGACATATACGACATGTTTCGGATCAAAATCTACCGGAATTCCCCAGCTGAAACTGGTACGTGATACGCACAGATCCTGCAGTCCCGGAAGCAGGAAGTTATTCATCATCTCATTCTTGCGGGAAACCGGTTGAATGAAGTCCGGATGGGTATTGATATAATCAATGAGCCGGTCTGCATATTTACTCATCTTAAAGAAATAAGCTTCTTCTTTGGCAGGCTGCACTTCCCTTCCACAGTCCGGACATTTGCCGTCTACAAGCTGGGATTCTGTCCAGAAAGACTCACAAGGTGTACAATACATTCCCTCATAAGATCCCTTATAAATATCACCCTGATCATAAAGCTTTTTAAAAATCTTCTTTACACATTTCTCATGATCCTCATCCGTGGTACGGACAAAGTTATCATAAGAAGAATTCACAAGATCCCAGATCCGCTTTACCTCACCGGAAACCTGATCTACAAATTCTTTCGGTGAAATATCTGCTGCCTCTGCTTTTTCCTGAATCTTTTGTCCATGTTCATCAGTTCCGGTCTGAAAATAGACATCATAGCCTTCGGCTCTCTTATAACGCGCAATTGCATCCGCAAGAATAATCTCGTACGTGTTTCCGATATGCGGCTTACCTGAAGTATAGGCAATCGCGGTTGTCATATAAAACTTCCCTTTATTTTCTGCCATGTCCTTGGCCTCCTTATCTCACATTTGCTCTCCCCATTTTACCGAATTCCACGCCATTTGTAAAGTATCCCCTATTCGTCCGTTTTTCTGTTTATTCAAGAATATTTTCTTATATGCCAAGAATTTCTTGCTGACCTGTTTTTCCGTAGACTAATATGCTTTTATCCAGTTTTTTCCAGTACAAAACTGCCAAAGATAAATGAGAAGGAGCACCAACATGAAAAATATACAAATCGGGGCAGCCTTAAAAACGATGCGAAAAAATCGTGGCTGGACGATCCATGACGTAGTTGTACAGCTGAATGACCTGTACAATATCGCAGTCGCCGAAAAAACCGTGTACGGATGGGAAAGCGATCAGGCCTATCCCCGCACGGAAACATTGCTGCTGCTCTGTGAACTGTATCAGAGTGACGCATTCACCGGAAATCTCCTGCACATTCCTGCAGACAAATCCTTCCCGATCACTGCAGATGAACGGCATGTCATCGAAATGTATCGCCGGCATCCGGAACTACAAAGCGCTGTAAAACGCGTGCTTGATGTTCCCGTCAAAAAACCTTCTGCAAATTAAAGTTCTGATATCCTGTCCCCTGTAAAAACTATTTTCCAAAATTCACCCTGTCACAGAAGTTTCTATCTCATGCAGATATAAATCACATAAACCACATATAAAACCAGCATCACAATACCTTCTTTTCTGCTGATTTTTTCTTTTGTCCATGCAAACCCCCAGATCAACAGGCTCAAAACAATCAAAATCATAATATCTATGATGTTTTCCATCAAGAACGGCATCGGACTGATAACTCCCGCCAGACCAAGTACAAACAGAATATTAAAAATATTGGAGCCGATCGCATTTCCAAGTGCCATATCCACTTCATTTTTGCGGGCTGCAACAACAGATGTCACAAGTTCCGGAAGCGAGGTTCCAATTGAAACAATGGTCAGTCCTACCAGCGTCTGGCTCATTCCAATTTTCAATGCAATATTGCTGGCACTGTCTACAACGACATCCCCGCCAATCACAATACCAGCTACACCAACCACAAGGAACAACAGGCTTTTTGGCATCGACATTACTTTCTGTGCCTCTGCCGCTTCAATCTCTTCACTTTGCGGTTGCCCGCCTTCTTTTCCTGCTTTCAATGCCATACGAATCATTGTTCCGATAAATATGGCAAAAAACACCAGAAATACAGCACTGTCAAAACGTCCCAGTTTCATTCCCACACCACCGAGTATCATAAGCAGCAACGCTGCAAACACGGAATATGGGAAATCACGTTTCAATGTAGCTTTCTGTACAGCAACCGGAGTCATTATGGCACAAAAACCGATGACCACCATCATATTAAAAATATTAGATCCGACCACATTGCTGATTGCCAGCGTATTCTTATGCTGGATTGCTGCAACAACAGAAACCGCAGTCTCCGGAAGTGAGGTTCCCATGGCAACAATCGTCAGGCCAATAATGATGGCCGGAACATGAAACCGTTTTGCAATGCTGGAACTTCCTTCCACAAAAACATCTGCCCCTTTGACCAGGAAGAAAAATCCTGCGATCAAAAAAACAATTGCCAGCGGCATGGAACATGTTGAAATAAATTCTGTCATATCTTTTCCCTCTTTCTGTAAAATAATGTGTTAAAAGGCAATAATGCCAAGATGCTCCAACAATATTTTCAAACCTATGAGCATAAGTATTACCCCACCGGCAATCTCTGCCTTTTTCTTATAACGGGTACCGAAGAAATTACCGACAACCACTCCGATGATCGATAATACAAATGTCGTGCATCCGATAATCAGACAGGCTTCCATGATGGATACATTTAAAAAGGCAAATGTAATACCGACTGCAAGTGCATCAATACTGGTTGCGACTGCAAGAAGCAGCATCTCTTTGTGATCCAGCGGCAGATCTTTTGCTCCAATTTCCTGCACGTCTTTATCACGAACCGCTTCAATTACCATCTTTCCACCGATAAACAGCAACAGGAAAAAGGCGATCCAGTGATCGACCGAAGTAATGTATTTCTGAAAGCGGATTCCCAGCGCCCAGCCGAGAAACGGCATCAGTGCCTGAAATCCTCCGAAATACAATCCAATCAGAAACGCATGTTTTTTGTTGATTTTTTCCATGCCAAGACCCTTGCAGACGGATACCGCAAATGCATCCATCGAGAGTCCGACACCAATCAGAAATAACTCGATTACCATTCTTATGTTCTCCTTTTGGGAGGGAATTCATACCTTGTGCTTCTGTCCTTATATATCAAAAAGAGACCCAATGCGCACCAGCGAAAACCGCGACTGCAGCCACGTTTTTCTGGTGCACATGAGTCTCATCCTTTAAGACTTGCCAGGTCAAAGCGACCGGTATGTTGACAAGTCACACAATGTGCGAACTACTCCCTCACATACTTTTGTCTATGAATTAGGTAAACTATAACAAACGGTCTTTGAGTTAGTCAATACGAACTTCTTATTTACTGATGACTTTTGCAAACTTCTTCTTACCACGCTTTACGACCTTTCCTTCTCCGGCAAACTCGTCGAGCGTGTAACTGGTACTGATGTCTGTAACTTTCTCACCGTCCACAGAGACTCCCCCCTGCTGTACGGCACGACGTGCATCGGAACGACTCTCACACAGAGAAGCCTTTACGAGAACTGCCATGATATCGAGCTTGTCATTGTACAGATCATCTGCAGTCACTTCAACCGTCGGCATATGTGCAGAAACCCCGCCGCCTGCAAACAGTGCATGGGATGCCTCTTTGGCTTTCTTAGCCTCTTCCTCGCCGTGTACCAGTTTGGTCAGCTCATAAGCGAGAATCTCTTTTGCTTCATTCAGCTTGGCACCTTCCCATTTGTCCATCTCATCGATCTGCTCCAATGGCAGGAAGGTCAGCATGCGGATGCACTTTAACACATCGGAATCTGCCACATTTCTCCAGTACTGGAAGAAGTCAAACGGAGAAGTCTTGTTCGGATCAAGCCATACGGCACCGGACTGTGTTTTTCCCATCTTCTTTCCCTCAGAGTTTAAAAGCAGATTGATCGTCATGGCATAAGCATCTTTCCCAAGCTTTCGGCGGATCAGTTCCGTACCACCGAGCATGTTGCTCCACTGGTCATCTCCACCGAATTCCATGTTACATCCATATTTCTGGTACAGTGTGTAGAAATCGTAACTCTGCATGATCATGTAATTAAACTCCAGAAAGCTTAATCCTTTTTCCATACGCTGCTTGTAACATTCTGCTGTCAGCATGCGGTTTACGGAAAAATGTGCACCAACATCACGCAGTACATCAATGTAATTTAAATCCATCAGCCAGTCTGCATTGTTTACCAGCATTGCCTTGCCTTCTCCGAAATCGATGAAACGGCTCATCTGCTTTTTGAAACAGTCTACGTTGTGCTGAATGGTCTCCGGTGTCATCATCTGACGCATATCGGTACGTCCGGATGGATCACCGATCATGGCTGTACCTCCGCCGATCAGCGCGATTGGCTTGTTTCCTGCCATCTGCAGACGTTTCATCAGACACAGCGCCATGAAATGTCCCACATGCAGACTGTCAGCTGTCGGGTCAAAACCGATATAAAATACCGCTTTTCCATTGTTGATGAGTTCCTTGATTTCTTCCTCGTCGGTTACCTGTGCGATCAGACCGCGGGCAACCAGTTCGTCGTAAAGTGTCATTGGGTTTCCTCCTGTAATTTAACTTTTTTGATTTTTCTGGGGCTTTATGTCCCTTTGCTCCATATCTATAAAAATCCAAATAAAAATCCCCTCGTCCTAATTATAAGGACGAGGGGGATCTCTCGTGTTACCACCTTAATTCGCATGCTGTTCACACAGCCTGCCTCCGCGAGTGCAGCTACACTCCAGTGCGTCTAACGGGCACTACTCCGTTACAGCCTACTTGCCTGCGCGTTCGGTGTAAAGCTCAGGGATGTATTCCCTGCGGTAAGGGGGGACCCAGCTTGCTGGGGGGATTCCTTATCGCCCGGCTTATGGTTTTTCCATAAATCCTCGGCAGGGGGACCCAGCCTGCTGGGGGGATTCCTTATCGCCCGGCTTATGGTTTTTCCATAAATCCATCTGTGCTTTCCGTGTGCCTCTCATCTACCGGCTGCTTTCTGTTCGTTCCACACATTGGTACTTGTTCCCATCTTCGCTTTTCATTATAACTGGTTTTCATTATAAAAAGCCCGGTGCCATTTGTCAAATAATTTTTATTTTGTTTCATTCCCCTCTGCCGGAATCCAGATTCCATTCTTTCCCCATGGCTGGATCATGCATATATAGCGCTTCTCACCACTCTTTAAAAATGTAATCTGTAAACCAACTTTTGTTTGATCTTCCGACTCAGAATCCTTTTCCACGGAAACAAGTTTTTCGTCTGAAGACAGATTCAACAGTTGCCGTGCTGCCTCTGTCGGCTCAGTCAATACACCGGCTGCTGTCATATTTTTATTCAGCATTTTACCCATGCCATTCACACGATAATCCATCTGCGAATCATTGATTCCCTGTGCATAAGCTGTATCAAATTCGTCCACCGATGAAATGCCATCCGTTTTCGCATCCAGACTATCCGCAAACTGATTAATCTCTTCCTTTGTGATCTGAAACGTTCCGTTCTTCTGTGTATAATGAATATTTTCAATCCATACACTCACATGCGGATCTGATGTCTCTGCATAATAAAGAATCTCTGCCATCTGTTCCTCCGGGTTGATCTCATGCAGCCAGTAACCATTCATCTCTTTTCCGGTTCCACCAAAGGAATCTCCAAACGATCCCCACGGCCATGGACTTGACCACCCAAATGACGGAGTATCCCCGTCCACCCACAAAAGCTGTGCTTTCTCTAAATCTGCCTGTGCCTCTTCCGTTGTCATTTTCATGATTTTTGCTGCGTCTCTGTCACAAAATGCCTGTGCCCATTCCCCGATGCTCTGCTCCGTTTTTGCATCCACCATATTTTCCTGCACCGGTTTTTGTGTACTTTCCACTGTCTCTGTCGGATTCACAGTCTTTATGCCGGACGGCTTCTGGTTTGTCAGGCAGCTTACCGCCACTATGACAATCAAAAGCGTTGCAATTGCGGCCACCCAGGTATGCGGTTTCTTAAAATTCAACACGTTTTTAATCCTCCTTCCTGCATCCCCCTCTCCAAAAGCAACCGGTGCAAATGAATACGGGTGTCTTTCCATCGCAAAGGACAGAAGGGATGCACTATACCCCTGCTTAATTTCATTTCCAAACTGGGCAAGTACCGCCTCATCGCAGCTCATCTCCATGTCTCTTGTCATATAGAAAAAAGCGATCCAGGCAAATGGATTCCACCAGTATACGGCAAGAAGCACAAATGCCACCATCTTCCACAGTGGATCGTATCTGCGGATATGCCAGCTTTCATGTGCAAGTATATACTGCTGTTCCTTTTTCTCCATCCGAAACGGGATATAAATCTGCGGGCGGAAAATTCCCAGAACAAACGGAGACGGAATACGATCACATTCCCATATTGTTACTTTCCGACGAATACTTCCCTCCGTCTGCTTGGCAGATGTTAAAAGAACTGCCGTCTGTACCATCTTCCGGCATTTTATATAGGAATAGATCCCATATGCCAAAAATAACAGCATCCCGGTCAGCCATACCAAAAACAACAGCGCACATATCTTCTGTGAAGTTGTAAGCGCAGCTGTCAGACCGGCTGCTGTATGTGTCGCCTGATCTGTAACATGTGATCCGGCAGCCGCCTGTGTCACCTGCTTTGTGACCGGCTGTGCATGCATCCCCGACAATCCGGTACGGTACACAATTTTTGTCAGCTGTGATTTTCTTTTTACCAGTCGCACCAGATTAAACAGACTGAATCTGGAAGCAATGGGCAGATCAAATATCATACGAATTCCAACTATCCCCCATAATCCATAGGAATATTTCTTTGGACATTTCCGTAAAAACATGCGCACTGCAAGTACTGCAAGAATTACAACTGCCACAATTCCATTCCGTTGCAGAAACGACAAAAAAATGCCACCTACCTTCTCCATCATCTGTCACCCCTCCTTATGCTCATCAATCATTTTTTTGAGCATTTTCGCTTCCTTTTTGGAAATTTTCTTACCCCCAAGAAATGCGGTGATAAAGCCCGGCAATGACCCGTCAAATGTACGGTCCACAAAATAACGGGATTCCTCTGCCTGCACCTGTTCCTTTGGAATTAAAACAGAAACCGTTGCATCCTCATTGGCAATGTATCCTTTTTCACACATTTTCCGTACAACCGTATAAGTCGTGGATTTTTTCCAGCCAAGCTGTTCCTGACATAACTTTACAAGTTCCCCGGAGTTGACGGGGGCATGCTCCCATACGACACACATAAACCGGTAATCACTGTCACATAATTTTATATATTCCATCTTTTTCTCCTCCATAGGTTTATAGCTATCAACCTGTCTTCAGTTTATTCTTATAAACCTCAAATGTCAAGGTCTATTTTTATAAACTGCGAGAAATGTCAGAAAAATACGATGGAAAATGTTTGAACTCACCTTTTTGAAAAGTTATAATAAACGCAAAAGGAGATTGTGAAATCGCCCAAAATAAATAACTCAAAAGGAGGACATGTTATCGTGGAAAAAGTACGTTACATGATTTCCGATGCCGCCGCACTGGCCGGTGTGGAAACCCATGTGTTACGTTACTGGGAAGAAGAACTCGACCTGACCATCCCACGAAACGAGATGGGACATCGATACTATACACGAGAAAACATACAGGAATTTCAAAAAATCAAAGAACTAAAAGAAAAAGGATATCAGCTAAAAGCAATCCGCATGATATTACATAATAAAAACCCCGAAGATGCCGGTGTTTCCGTGCCGGATTCTGCAGCACCTGGTCCATTGCCCGCATGTAACCGGGAACATCATCACACGGTTGTCGCCAAACCGAACCGACAGAATACAGATAAAACCGACTTACCTGTAAATACCCTTTCCGCGGAAGAACGCATGGCACAGTTCCGGGAACTGATGAGTGACATTGTAGGGCATGCGATTGCACAGAACAATGAAGCACTCACACTCGATATCAGCAAAGAAATCCGGGAAACCGTCTTAAAAGAAATGAATTACCTTATCCGGGAACAAAATGATATGACGGAAGAACGTTACCGCCAGTTGAGTGCTGAAATCCGTGGGAAACTGCAAAAAAAGCATACGCTTTTTG